>FTKD01000792.1_pt3 | contig 202589 bp, 169 predicted proteins | sample 1658191 | NCBI WGS metagenome assembly FTKD01 (sample SAMEA3914808, study PRJEB12502) | metagenome | biome: forest; material: soil | place: Canada | collected 2011-08-03 | depth 0.3 m
CTCGCCCATCAGGGCGGCGAAACCACCGTCACCTGGGCCATGTTCGGGCCTAGCCCCTTCATGATGAAAATCATGCACCTGTTCATGAACATGGACAAAATGGTGGGCAAGGATTTCGAAGAAGGCTTGAGCAATCTGAAGGCGAACGCGGAAAAATAAGCGCGAATTTTGAAAATCCGTGTCGATATCGATGCAACCGGTTCGTCGTACAGGTAAGCGCGGCAAAATGAAGGCGGAATCTTCGCCTGCCGCGCCCAACCTAATCCAACGACTGCTAGGAGAAACAAAATGCGATTCATGATGCTGGTAATCCCCAAGGGCTATGAAAGTGCCGAGCCGGGCAAGATGCCCGACCCCGAACACGTGGCCGAGATGATGAAATACAACGAATCCCTACAAAAGTCCGGCGTGCTGCTGGCGCTCGACGGCTTGCATCCGCCTTCTGCCGGCGTGCGCGTCAGCTACAAGGGTGGCAAGCCCACCGTCACCGACGGCCCGTTCGCCGAGGCCAAGGAATGCTTGGGCGGCTACTGGATGATCCAGGTGAAGTCGAAGGAAGAGGCGATCGAATGGGCCAGGCGCGCCCCGATGAACGATGGCGAAATCATCGAAGTGCGCCAGGTACATGAGTTTGAAGACTATACGCCCGAAGTGCAGCAGGCGGCAGAAGGCTTCAAGGAGCTGCAGGCTTCCACGCCGCAAAAGACGTAACGGCTGAGATGACCGATAGCGCCATCCATCGCGCCATCGACGCGGTCTGGCGGATCGAATCCGCCAGGATCGTCGCCACGGTGGCGCGCATGGTGCGCGAAGTCGGGCTGGCTGAGGAGCTGGCGCAAGATGCCCTGGTCGCCGCACTGGAACGCTGGCCGCAAAGCGGCATTCCCGCCAACCCGGGCGCCTGGCTCACCACGGTGGCCAAGCACAGCGCCATCGACCACTTGCGCCGGCGCAAGCTGCTCGAGCGCAAGCATGAGGAAATCGGCCGCGAGCTCGAAGCCGAACTCGAGACGGCCGCCTCGTTCGCCGACGCCATGGGCGAAGACGACGACATCGACGACGACTTGCTGCGCCTCCTGTTCGTGGCCTGCCACCCCGTGCTGGCGCCCGAAGCACGCGTCGCACTGACCTTGCGCCTCTTGGGCGGCCTGACGACCGCCGAAATCGCCCGCGCCTTCCTCGCGCCCGAACCGACGATCGCGCAACGCATCGTGCGCGCCAAGCGCACCCTCGCTGACGCACGCGTACCCTTCGAAGTGCCGCGCGCCGAAGAGCGCGAGGAACGGCTCGACTCGGTCCTGGCCGTGCTCTACCTGATCTTCAACGAAGGCTACACCGCCACCGCCGGCAGCGAATGGACGCGTCCCGCACTGTGCGAAGATGCCCTGCGCCTGGGACGCGTGCTGGCTGAACTGGCGCCCCACGAGCCGGAAGTGCACGGTCTGGTCGCGCTGATGGAAATCCAGGCTTCACGCCTGCGCGCCCGCGTCGGGCCGGGAGGGGAACCGGTGCTCTTGCTCGACCAGGACCGCGCGCGCTGGGATTACCTCTTGATCAACCGGGGCTTGACGGCCTTGAAGCGCGCCGACGCCTTGATTGGCGACGGCCTGGCAGGCAGCTACGCACTGCAGGCCGCCATCGCCGCCTGCCACGCGCAGGCGCGCAGTGCGGAAGAGACTGATTGGGAGCGTATTGCTTTGCTATATGCACTGCTGATGAAGCTTGCACCGTCGCCCGTCGTGGAGCTGAACCGGGCGGTGGCGGTAGCCATGGCAATCGGGCCGGAAGCCGGACTCGCCATTGCCGATGCGCTGGCCGCGCAAGGTGCATTGGAGCGGTCCTATCTATTGCCTTGCGTGCGCGGAGATCTATTGGCGAAGGTCGGGCGCCTCGGGGAGGCCAGGGCCGAATTCGAACGCGCAGCCGGCCTGACAAGCAACGCGCGGGAGCGCAAATTGATGCAGGATCGTGCAAGGGGCTTGATCCTAGCGCCGGGCTCGGGCAAGCTCAAGGTAGTCAAACGCAATCCTTGAATTCACTTACTGGCAGGAGCTGGTCATGAAAGTCATGCGCATACTCATTCTCGCCGCGTTGGGCATACTTCTGTGCGGCTGCGGCAAGCCGGTACCGCAAGAGAAGGCGGCCTATATCGGACAGTGGCAGTCAGAAAACATGTACTTGAATATAACGGCGGATGGATCGGTGAATTACAAGCGCAAGGATGGCAATGCATCCACCGAAGTCAATGCGCCGATCAAGGATTTTCACGGCAATGACTTCGACGTCGGCGTCGGGCCGATGAGCACGACATTTTCAGTCTCCAAGCCGCCCTATCAGGATGGCGCGCAATGGAAGATGGTGATCGACGGCGTGGCGCTGACCAAGGTCTCGGATTAACCTGCTGCGCTGTCGGCAAGTCATTCGAAAGGTTCGACAATCACACCATGAAGGACGTTGGCAAATCGCGTGATATCAAAGTCGCCATCGGGCTTCTGGTGTTCAGCCCGCTTTGGCTTCCCGCCGCCGCAGCAACAGCAGTTTGGTATGCTGCATGGGCCTTGCTGAGCCGGCTCAATCTCCCCACCCCCATATCCGGTTGCGCCGCCTTGCTATTGATGATTGTGGGGTGGCCGTTCCTGGTTATCGCGCAGGCTGCGGCATTGCAGTTGCATTTCCTGTTGCGCGAGCGGCTCCGGGTGGACGGTAGTCAAGTCACCGTGACAACTTGGCGCGGCACGAGACACCACCCGTGGAGTACGATACAGTCGGTCACCAGAGAATGGGATCCTCCTGCCGGCGGATACTATCGGCTCCAATTGATCGATGGCGCGGCGCTTACGCTTAGCGCATTTGCCAATACCGATTCCCTGGTCACGCAAGCCAGGAGCCTGGGTCACGTCATCGTGGACAAGACGCCATGGAGCAAGCCTGGAAGCAAAACGGCCGAGGAAGCCTGACTTTCACTGACCAAATATCATTAAAAATCATTGCGCCCGGACTTGCAGAGACCTTATGACAGTACGGATTCGTGTTCAACAGGACCACATGCGCGCGACCGCAATGGCTTTGCGCCAGCCTTGCAGATTCGTTTCGCGCTCCGCACTCGACATCGTCGGCACGAAACGCCTCTCTTCTCCCCACTGCCGCGCGATTTCATCCGACGATTGCCAGAATCCCACTGCCAGTCCGGCAAGATAGGCAGCGCCGAGCGCCGTGGTTTCCGTCACCTTGGGCCGCACCACCGCCACCCCCAGCACGTCCGCCTGAAACTGCATCAACAAATCATTACGCGCCGCGCCGCCATCGACGCGCAACTCGCTTAACGCAATCCCCGAATCCTTATGCATCGCCTCCAGCACGTCAACCGTCTGATAAGCAATGCTGTCCAGCGCCGCGCGCGCGATGTGCGCACGGGTCGTGCCGCGCGTCATGCCAAGGATGGTGCCGCGCGCATAGGCGTCCCAGTAGGGCGCGCCCAGGCCGGTGAAGGCGGGCACGAACACCACGCCGCCGGTGTCAGGCACGCTCGCGGCCAACTGCTCGACTTCGGCAGCGCTCTTGATGACGCCCAAACCATCGCGCAGCCATTGCACCGTGGCGCCGCCCATGAAGACGCTGCCTTCGAGCATGTAGTCGGTCTTGCCGCCCACCGTCCAGCCGACCGTCGTGAGCAGGTTGTTATGCGAGGCGATGGCTTGGGCGCCGGTGTTCATCAGCATGAAGCACCCCGTGCCATAGGTATTCTTGGCCATGCCGGGCGCGTGGCAAGCCTGGCCGAAGGTCGCGGCTTGCTGGTCGCCGGCGATGCCGGCAATCGGGATGGCACCTCCCAGCACGTCGGTGTCGGCAATCACGCCGCTGCTGGGCACGACTTCGGGCAACAAACTCGCAGGCACATTCAGCAATCCAAGCAGTTCGTCATCCCACTTCATGGTGTGGATGTTGAACAGCATCGTGCGCGAGGCATTGCTGGCGTCGGTGACGTGGCGCCCGCACAGCTTGTAGACGAGCCAGGAATCGATCGTGCCGAAGGCAAGCTCCCCACGTTCGGCACGCCCGCGCGCACCCTCGACGTGGTCGAGCAGCCATTGCACCTTGGTGCCGGAAAAATAGGCATCCAGCACGAGTCCGGTCTTGTGCTGGATCGCGCCCGCTTTGCCCGCTTCGCGCAGCGCATCGCAGATCGGCGCGGTGCGGCGATCTTGCCAGACGATCGCGCGGGCGATCGGCTCGCCCGTCTTGCGATCCCACAGCACCGTAGTCTCGCGCTGGTTGGTGATGCCGATGGCGGCAACGTCCTTTGCCGTCAAGCCCTTGTCTTGCAAGACCTTGCGCGCAACCGCCAGTTGCGATTGCCAGATTTCATCGGCATCGTGCTCGACCCAGCCGGGCTGGGGAAAATGCTGGGCAAACTCCTGCTGCGCCATGCCGGTGATGGCACCGAGCCGGTCGAACAGGATGGCGCGCGAGCTGGTGGTGCCCTGGTCGAGGGCGAGGATATATTGCGTCATGGTGTCGGTGTCTCCTTACCTTTCCATGTTCGAGGAAGCGTAGGGTGGGCGCAACCCACCATTGCGTAAAAAAGCTGTTTGACGCACCGGTGGGTTGCACCCACCCTACGGTTCTTTCCCTAGCTTATTGGCGTTAACGCATTTTTCGTTAACGCATTTTTGTTAACTTATGTAGTGATGCTCCGGCAACCCAGCCACATCAACTTCCATCGTCAACAGGCAACCCGACATCGGATACTGCGCCAACTCGGCCTCGGGGCGGCCATTGCGCGAGGTCGTGATGTAAAGCGTGCGCAAATCCGGCCCGCCGAATGCCAGCATGGTGGGGCAGCGCGCCGGCAGGGCGATCTCGCGCAGGATCTCGCCCGCGGGCGAAAGCCGCAGCAGCCGTCCGCCTTCCATCATCGCGCACCAATAGGCGCCTTCGGCATCGACCGTGCCGCCGTCGGGCCGGCCGATATAAGTCGCGTCGCGCGTCTGCGAAAATTCGCGCAGCACCCGGCGTGCGCCGAGCTTGCCGCGTTCGAGGTCGAAGTCGTAAGCGAAGATCGTGTGGCTGGTGGTATCGCTGCGGTAGAGCGTGCGATTGTCCGGGCTGAAAGCCAGGCCGTTGGAGACGGTGGCCGGCTGCTCGTGATCGATCAATTGCCCGCGCGTCACGCTATACAGCGTCGCACCCTGGCGGTCGCGCGGCTCGAAGATCGAGCCGACCCAGAGGCGCCCGGCGGCGTCGACGCGGCCGTCGTTGTAGCGCAGCTTGGCCGTGTCGTAAGGCGCATCGGCCAGCGCAGTCAAGCCGCCACTCTCCACGTCGAGCATCGCAAGACCCGTGCGCAGCGCAACCAGGATGCCCTCCTGGCACAAGGCGATCGCGCCCGGCTCGGTCGCCATGGGCCAGCCACGGTGTTTGCCCGATGCCGGATGCAAGCTGTGCACCGCCTTGCCGGGGATGTCCACCCAGTACAGCGTCTGCTGCCCGGCGTGCCATAAGGGGCATTCTCCCAACAGCATGGGCGTCTCGAAAGCTGGGCGTATAGTATTGGTTTCTGACATGAGTGATGGTGGTGAAATGGTGGAAGATTCGCCTGTGCGATTTGCAGCAAGATTCACGTGCCATTATGCTATGAAACAAGGCAGGGAGACGACATGAATAGCAAGATGCCTCAACTGGCTTTCCTCGGTATCGGTTTGATGGGCAAGCCCATGGCCAGCCGCCTGCTCGAAGCCGGTTACGCCGTCACGCTCTGGAACCGCAGCCGCGCCAAGGCCGAGGCGCTGCAGCCCCTCGGTGCGCAAGTGGCCGCAACACCGGCCGCCGCCGTGGCGCAGGCCGACATCGTCATCACCATGCTCGAAGCCGGCCCGATCGTGGCCGAGGTATTGCAGGCTGCGCTGCCCGGCCTGCACCCCGGCACGCTCGTGGTCGACATGAGTTCAACCGCCCAGGCCGAGGCGCAAGCCTTGCACGTGAGGCTGGCCGGTCAGGGCGTGCATTTTCTCGACGCGCCCGTCTCGGGCGGCGTGCTCGGTGCGGAACAGGGTGATCTGGCGATCATGGCCGGCGGCAGCGCCGAGGATTTCCGCCGCGCCGTGCCCGTGTTTGAAGTGTTGGGACGGCCGACGCGCGTGGGCGGCCCGGGTTGCGGCCAGCTGGCCAAACTGTGCAATCAATTGATCGTCGGCGGCACCATCAACATCGTGGCCGAAGCCTTGTTGCTGGCCCAGGCCGGCGGCGCCGATCCGGAAAGCGTGCGTGCGGCCATACGCGGCGGCTTCGCCGAAAGCCGGATACTAGAAGTGCATGGCGCGCGCATGCTGGAACGAAATTTCCTGCCCGGCGGGCAAGTCAAGAGCCAGGCCAAGGACATGCACAACATCTTGCAAGCCGCGCAGGCCGCGGGCGTGCAACTCGGTCTGACCGAACTCGTGGCGGCGCGCTATGACAGTATCGTGCAGACGATTCCACGCGCCGACCATTCGGCGGCCTTGATAGCACTGGAGCAGGCTAATCCGGGCAAGCGCGTAGGCACCGAGCCGGACACATTACCTTAGTTCTTCAACAGTCCGCTTAAGCGTCGGCCAGGAAAGTCTCTGCCAGACGCACCCAATAGGTCGCGCCGATGGGCAACAGTTCGTCGTTGAAATCGTAGCTCGGGTTGTGCAGGTTGCACGGTCCCAGGCCGTGCCCGTTCATGCGGTGGTCGCCCTCGCCATTGCCGATGAAGACATAGCAGCCCGGCTTGGCTTGCAGCATGAAGGCAAAGTCTTCCGCACCCATCGAGGGTTCCACCTTGTCGTTGACCCTGTCCCGGCCGACGATGGATTGCATCACCTCGACGGCGAACCTGGTTTCCTGTTCGTGGTTGATCACGGGCGGGTAGTTGCGGTGGAATTTGAAATCGACCTCGGCATCGAAGGCCGCCGCCGTGTGCTCGGCAATTTCCTTCATGCGCGACTCCATCATGTCCAGCACGTCCAGCCCGAAGGTGCGCACCGTGCCGACCAGCCGGGCTTCGTCGGGCACGATATTGGTGGCGCTGCCGGAATGGATTTGCGTCACCGACAGCACGGCTGGCAACAGCGGATTGCGGTTGCGGCTGACGATGGTCTGCCAGCTCTGCACGATCTGCACCGCCGCAAGGATGGGGTCGATGCCCTTGTGCGGCTGGGCCGCATGGCAACCCTTGCCGCGCACGGTGACCTCGAACTCGTTGCTTGACGCCATCATCGGCCCGGCCGTGACGCCGAAGCTGCCGACCGGCTGGCCCGGCCAATTGTGCATGCCGAACACCGCCTCCATCGGGTATTTGTCGAACAAGCCGTCTTCGATCATGCGCCGCGCGCCGCCGCCGCCTTCTTCGGCGGGCTGGAAGATCACATAGACGGTACCGTCGAAATTGCGGTGCTTGGCCAGGTAATGCGCCGCACCCAGCAGCATCGCCGTATGGCCGTCGTGGCCGCAGGCGTGCATCTTGCCGTGGTGCTTTGACGCATGGTCGAAGGTATTGACTTCCTGCAGCGGCAACGCATCCATGTCGGCGCGCAAGCCGATGGCACGTTTGCTGGTGCCATGCTTGATGATGCCCACCACGCCGGTCACGCCCAGCCCGCGCACGATGGGGATGTCCCATTCGGTCAGTTTCTGCGCCACCACGTCGGCGGTGCGGTTTTCTTCAAAGCACAATTCGGGATGGGCGTGGATGTCGCGCCGGATGGCCTGGATCTCGGCTTGGAAGGCGACGATAGGATCGATTAATTTCATGTCAACTCCATGACCCTTTCATGAAGGGTGTTTTCTCATTATAGGCTTCGGAAACGGCGCCTTGATGAAGCGTCTTTCCGTCAAAGGAGACACTATACCGGTAGCTGGGAAATTGTGCGGCGGCAACCATGCTGCACAACGGCATAAGGTTGGAAATAAGCTTGGAAATAAGCTCAGGAATAACACCGGCAATGCCACCGAAGCCGCGAGTCGGTTACCATAGGAGCAAAAAAGGAAACATTGCATGAGCACCACCACCGTCCGGGCCACCTGCCCGCATGACTGCCCCGATACCTGCGCCTTGCTCGTCACCGTCCGTGATGGCGTTGCGACAGAGGTCAAGGGCGACCCCGATCATCCAACCACGGCCGGCGTGCTGTGCACCAAGGTATCGCGCTACACCGAGCGCACCTATCACAAAGACCGCCTGCTCTACCCCATGAAGCGCATCGGCCCCAAGGGCGCCGGGCAGTTCGAACGCATCAGCTGGGACGAAGCGCTCGACACCATTGCCGTGAAACTGAAAAATGTTGCCGCACGCGATCCACAAGCCTTGCTGCCCTACAGCTACGCCGGCACCATGGGCCTGGTGCAGGGCGAAGCCATGGCGGGGCGCTTTTTCAACAAGTTCGGCGCCTCGCTGCTCGAGCGCACCATTTGCGCCAGCGCCGGCGGCGCCGGCTACGTCTATACGCTGGGTGCGCGCATCGGCACCGACCTCGAACAATTCCAGAACGCCAGGCTGATCCTGATCTGGGGCGGCAACCCCATCGCCTCGAACCTGCATTTCTGGATGCGTGCACAGGAAGCCAAGCGCAACGGCGCCGTGCTGGTGGCGATCGACCCCTATCGCTCGCTGACGGCCGAGAAATGCCAGCACCATCTCGCGCCGCTGCCCGGCACCGACACCGCGCTGGCGCTGGGCATGATGCACGTGCTGATCCGTGACGATTTGCTTGACCACGACTACATCGCACGCCACACGCTAGGCTTCGATGCGTTGCGCGAACGCGCAGCCGAATGGACGCCCGAGCGCACCGCGCAAGTGTGCGGCATCGCAGCGGAACAGGTCGAATGGCTGGGCCGCCTGTATGGCGAGACGGCTGCGCGCAGCGAACCGGCGGCAATCCGCGTCAACTACGGCTTGCAGCGCACCCACGGCGGCGGCATGGCGGTGCGCAACATCACCTGCCTGCCGGCCTTGGTCGGCGCCTGGCGCCATGCGGCCGGCGGCGTGCAGCTCTCGACCTCGGACAGTTTCCCGCGCGATATCGCCGCCCTGCAACGTCCGGATTTGCGCTCGGACCTGAAACCGGCAGGGCAGGCGCCGCGCACCATCAACATGAGCACCATCGGCGACGACTTGCTGCGTGCAGCCTCGCCTGAATTCGGCCCGCGCGTCGAAGCCGTGATCGTCTATAACTCCAACCCTGTCGCCGTCGCGCCGGAGTCGGCCAAGGTGGCGCGGGGCTTTGCCCGCGAAGACTTGTTCACCGTCGTGCTGGAACACTTCCAGACCGACACCGCCGACTATGCCGACATCGTGCTGCCCGCCACCACCCAGCTCGAACACACCGACATCCATTCCACCTACGGCCACACCTACATGATGGCCAACAACCCCGCCATCGCACCCTTGGGCGAGGCCAAGCCGAACACGGAAATCTTCCGCCTGCTGGCCGCGCGCATGGGTTACGAAGATGCTTGTTTTCGCGACAGCGACGACCAGATCGCCGCCGTGGCCTTCAACAAGCATGACCAGCGCGCCATCCACTTCGATTGGGAATCCCTGAAGCGCAAGGGCTGGCAAAAGCTCAACCTGCCGGATGCGCCGTTTGCCGAAGGTGGATTCCGTACCCCTTCCGGCAAATGCGAGTTCTACAGCGAGAAAATGTTGCGCGACGGCCTCGACCCGCTACCGGCTTATATTGCGCCTTACGAATCGGCGGCAAGCGCGTCCGGGCTGGCAGCGAAATATCCGCTGGCAATGATCTCGCCGCCGGCGCGCAACTTCCTCAATTCGAGTTTCGTCAACGTGCAAAGCCTGCGCCACACCGAAGGCGAACCGCATCTCGACATCCATCCGGCCGACGCGTCCGCGCGCGGTATTGCGCCGGACGACGTGGTGCGCATCTTCAACGACCGTGGTTCCTTCACCGCCCGTGCGCGCGTCACCGCGCGTGCGCGGCAAGGCCTGGTCGTGGGCCTGTCGATCTGGTGGAAAAAGCTGGCCGAGGACGGCAAGAACGCCAACGAAGTGACCAGCCAGCGCCTGACCGACATGGGACGCGGGCCGACCTTCTACGACTTGCTGGTACAAGTCGAGAAAGTAGCCGCAGCTTGATTTTTCTGCGCCTCACCTTCCTGTTCATCCTGGCTGCGGCCCTGGGCGGCTGCGCCGAAATCGGCTATTACGCCCAAGCCGCGCACGGTGAATTGTCGATCCTGTCTTCGGCCAAGGCTATCCCCGATGTGCTCGACGATCCGCAGACCGACGGCAAGCTCAAGGAGCGGTTGCAAAAGGTGCAGCAGATCCGCGCCTTCGCCGTCAGTGAACTGGCCCTGCCCGACAACGGCAGCTACAAGTCCTATGCCGACTTGCATCGCGCTTACGTGCTGTGGAACGTGATCGCTACGCCCGAATTGTCGCTGAAGGCCAAACAGTGGTGCTTTCCCGTCGCCGGCTGCGTGTCGTATCGCGGCTACTACAGCCAAGCCGATGCCGATGCCTTTGCCGACGGCTTGCGCCACGAGGGCTACGACGTGATGGTCGGCGGCGTGCCGGCTTATTCCACGCTGGGCTGGTTCAACGATCCCGTGCTGTCGACCTTCATCAACGATTCCGACGCCGAACTGGCGCGCATGATCTTTCACGAACTGGCGCACCAGAGTGTCTATGTCAAGGGCGATTCGCAATTCAACGAAGCCTTCGCCACCTCGGTGGAAGAGGCTGGCCTTGCACAGTGGCTGGACAAGAATGGCGACGAAAAATTGCGCCGGCTCTATGCCGGCCGGGAAAGGCGCGAAACCGATTTCCTCGCATTGCTCTTGAGGACGCGGGAAAAACTCGAAGCCGATTATGCCAGCAACGCCACCGACGACGAGAAGCGCGCGAAGAAAGCCGAGATTTTCGCCGAGCTGCAGCAGGAGTACCTGGGCGTCAAGTCATCGTGGGGCGGCTATACCGGCTACGACGCCTGGTTCGCCCGCCCGCTCAACAACGCCAATCTTGCCTTGCTTGCGACGTATCACGATTACGTGCCGGCTTTCCGCGCCCTGTTGCAGCAGTCGGGCAGCTACATCAGGTTCTACGACGCCGTGCGCGAACTGGCCAAGCTCGATATCGACGAGCGCCACCGGCGCTTGAAAGCCGTGTTGCCGACGACGCAGCTTCCACCGAAATCCGAATAAATGCGCTTCGACGTCGACTTGCACCGCAGCACCATCATCCTGCCGAACCGCCTGGCTGGCGGCCGTGCCATGGAGATGAGCGTGGTCGATGCCGGGCCGGACCAGGGCGACAAATACGCCGCGCCGACCATGGTCTTCCTGCACGGCTTCGGCGGGCGCGCCGCGTATTGGGAATACCAGCTCGAACAATTCCACGAACACTACCGCGTGGTGGCGCTCGATTTGCGCGGGCACGGCTATACCGATGCGCCGACCGAGGCCGACGGTGCGCATTACAACGTGCCCGAACTGGTGGGCGACATCGAGGCGGCATTGGATATCCTGCGCGTGCCCGAACGCTTCGTCCTGGTCTGCCACTCATTCGGCGGCGCGCTGGCGGCGCATTTCGTCAATCACCATCCCGAACGCGTGTCGGCACTCGTGATCATCGCCTCGGCCGTGCGCTTCCAGTTGCGCTGGGCCGGGCGCATGCTGTTGCGCGTGCCGCCGGGCGTGTTGACCTGGGTGCGCGAGGTGCTGCCGGTATTCGGTTTCAATGCCGCGCGCGTCTATCCGCCGGCACACGTGGTGTATCTGCAAAACCGCAATGCCTTGTCAGGCTGGGATGGCAGTGAACTGTTGCGCGCGATCCGCGTGCCGACCATGGTGATCCTGGGCCAGCGCGACAACCTGTTTTCCGACGCCTCGTACAAGGAAGTCGCCAAGCTCGTGCCCGGCGCCGAACAGGTGGTGATCCCGGTCTCGGCGCATCAAGTGATGGTGGAGCGGCCCGATGCGGTCAACCGCGCCATCGAGCGTTTCCTGTCGGCCCAACGCGACCCGATGGAAGTGCTGGAAGAAAAAGCCCGCCGCAAGGCGGATCGGCGCGCCGCGCGCAAGGCGCTCGAAGCCGAGCGGCCCTGGCTCAAGTTTTACGACAGCCGCACGCCTTACTGGATACGCCAACCCTCGGTGCCGCTGACGCGATTGCTGGAAGCGACGGCGCGCCGCTTCGCCAAGACGCCGGCCATCGATTACTTCGGCAAGCGCATCTCGTGGCGCGAGCTGGACAAGCTGGTCAACCGCTTCGCGCACGGCTTGCTGTCGCTCGATGTGAAGCCAGGCGAGCGCGTGATGCTGGCCCTGCCGAATACGCCGCACTGGATCATCGCCTGCTTCGCCGCGCAAAAGATCGGCGCGGTGCCGGTGCTGTCCGACGCCGACACGCCCATCGAAACCATGACGGCGCGCATCAGGGAAACGCGCTGTGTGATGCTCATCGCAGCCAACCGCAGTTACGATGCCTGGCGCGGCGTGGCATTCGGCGCCGCCTGCGAGGGTTTGCGCTGCGTGGTATTCGCCTCGCAGATGAACTATCTGGGCTGGAAGGAAACCTTGCGCTTCGGCGCCTTGTGCAACGTGCAGCAAGGTCATTGGCTGCCGTGGTTCCGTGGCGACAATGAAGCGGGCAAGAGCGGGCCGCGCCTGCTGCATTTCAAGGCTGTGCTGTCGCGCGGCCTGGCCGTGCCGCCGCTGCACATGGCCGAAGTGCAGGACGTCGCCGCCATCGCCTATACCTACGGCACCAGCGGCACGCCCTTGCCTGTGCCGTTGACGCACAGGAATCTCGCTTCCAACGCGCTGCAATTGCGCCACTGGCTGCCCGAATCGCGCCCCGGCGACGAACGCTTCCTGGCGCACCAGCCCTTTGCTTCCGCCTATGGCTTGACCGGCCTCCTGCATCTGGCCGTCTATCTCGGCGCGACGCTGGTGCTGCTGCCCGACCACGACGTCACGCAACTCTTGCGCACGGTGCGGCGCACTCGCCCGACCTATTTCCCCACCACGCCGCGCATGGTGCGCCACCTGACGCACACGCCGGGCGTGCGCAGCTTCGGCCTGGCATCGATTCGCGTCTGCGCCGTCAGCGGCTCGCCCTTGCCGCAAGAGATCCGCGAGGAGTTCGAGAAGATCACGCGCGGGCGCCTGATCGAAGCCTATGGCTTGACCGAGGCATCGCCCGCGGCGCTGGCCATGCCGCTGGCGGCGCGGCGCCAGATCGGCTCGGTCGGCTTGCCCTTGCCCGATACGCGGGCCAAGATCGTCGATCTCGATCACGGCGACGAGGCTGCCGTGGACACCTGGGGCGAACTCTGGATCGCGGGACCGCAAGTGTTTGCCGGCTATGACGACCTCGAAGGCAGGCGCGGCGCCGTGAATGCCGCGCGGCTGCACGACGGCTGGTTGGCGACCGGCGACATCGCATCCATGGACGAGGATGGCTTTTTCACCGTGATCGACCGCAAGGAGAACATGCTGCTGCGCAACGGCCAGCGCGTATTCCCGCGCCAGGTCGAGGAAGCGCTGTTCGAGCACCCCGCCATCGCCCTGGCCCAGGTGCGGCGCGAGCATGATGAGGAAGGCGTGCCCCATTTGCGTGCGCGCGTGATATTGCATCGCAACATGCACCTGACAGTAGACGAACTGCTCGAATACTGCGCAAAACGCTTGCACGCGGGCGCGCTGCCCGATAGCATCGAGATTGAGGAGCAGGACCCGGGCAGCTTTCACTAGCTGAGCCGGTTCTTTTGCCTGAAACGAAAAACAACTACACACGAGACACACACATGGAAAGATTTTGGCTGAAGAATTATCCCAAGGGCGTCCCCGCGGATATCGATTACACGCAATACCGTTCCCTGGTTCATCTGCTGGAAGAGGCGTTCCGCAAATATGCGGCGCGCGATGCCTATGCCTGCATGGGCAAGCGCATCAGCTATGCCGAGGTCGATGCGATGTCGGTCAAGTTCGGCGCCTGGCTGCAGTCGCGCGGTTTGCAAAAGGGTGCGCGCGTGGCCTTGATGATGCCCAACGTGCTGCAGTATCCGGTGGCAATCGCGGGCATCCTGCGCGCCGGCTACACCGTGGTCAACGTCAATCCGCTGTACACGCCGCGCGAGCTTGAACATCAATTGAACGATTCGGGCGCCGAAGCCATCATCATCCTGGAAAATTTCGCCGTCACGCTGGAGCACGCGCTGCCCAAGACGCCCAAGATCAAGCACATCGTGGTTGCCAGCATGGGCGAGCTGATGGGGTTGAAGGGCATCCTGGTCAATTTCGTGGTGCGCAACGTCAAGAAGCTGGTGCCGGCGTTTTCGCTGCCCAACGTGGTGCCGTTCAAGCAGGCCGTCGCCGAGGGCGCGCGCATGAGTTTGAAGCCGGTCGAGCTGGGCCATGACGACGTGGCTTTCCTGCAATACACCGGCGGCACCACCGGCGTTTCCAAGGGCGCGACCCTGACCCACCGCAACATCATCGCCAACGTGCTGCAATCGGAAGCATGGCTCCAGCCGGCGCTGGACAAGGAACCCAAGGTCGAGCAATTGGTGGTGGTGTGCGCCTTGCCGCTGTACCACATCTTTGCCCTGACCTCGTGCTGCCTGCTCGGCACGCGCGCCGGCGCGATGAACATCCTGATCACCAATCCGCGCGACATCCCGGGCTTCATCAAGGACTTGGCCAACTACAAGTTCAACATGTTCCCGGCGGTGAACACGCTGTTCAACGGCTTGCTCAACAATCCCGAGTTCGCCAAGCTCGATTTCTCCCAACTCAAGGTATCGAATGGCGGCGGCATGGCGGTGCAGCGTCCCGTGGCGGACCGCTGGTTCAAAGTCACCGGCTGCCCGATCGCCGAAGGCTACGGCTTGTCGGAAACCTCGCCGATGGCAACCTGCAATCCGGCCGACACCACCGAATACACCGGCTCGATCGGCTTGCCCGCGCCTTCAACCGAGATCGCCATCCTGGACGACGACGGCAAGCCCGTGCCGCTGGGCGAGCGCGGCGAAATCGCCATCCGCGGCCCGCAAGTGATGGCGGGCTACTGGATGCGCCCCGAGGAAACCGCCAAGGTCATGACGGCCGACGGCTTTTTCAAGTCGGGCGACATCGGCATCATGGACGAGCGCGGCTACACCCGCATCGTTGACCGCAAGAAGGACATGATCCTGGTCTCGGGCTTCAACGTCTACCCGACCGAGGTCGAGGAAGTCGTGGCCGGCCACCCCGGCGTGCTCGAATGCGCCTGCATCGGCGTGCCCGACGCCAACACCGGCGAGGCGGTCAAGCTGTTCGTGGTGCGCAAGGATCCGAGCCTGACGGTTGAGCAGATGACCGAGTATTGCAAGGAACAGCTCACGGCGTACAAGAAACCCAAGTACATCGAGTTCCGCACCGAGTTGCCGAAATCCAACGTCGGCAAGATCTTGCGGCGCGAATTGCGGGACGAGAAAAAAGCGGCTTAATTTCCAGCTTTTTTCCTTGAAAAACCGCGCTTCGGCGCGGTTTTTGTTTATGCGGTAGGTTGGCGCCGAGCGAAAGCGAAACCCAACAACCCTACTCCGGATCAATGCATGTGATGGCGCAAGCTCCGATGTTGGGCTTCGCGCTCAGCACCAATCTACGAGTTTTGTGTTTATTTCAGCTTGCCGAGCTGCTCGATCAACTTGGCCAGCGTCGCCTTGAACCCGGCCAGACGCTCCTTGAGTTGTGCCACAACCTGCGCTGGCGCACGTGCGACAAAGCTTTCATTACCAAGCTGGTTTTCCGCCTTGGCGATCTCGCCTTCGATACGCCCTTTTTCCTTCTCCAGGCGCACGCGTTCGGCCGCCACGTCGATTTCGACCTTGAGCATCAGCTTGGTCTCGCCCACCACGGCAACCGGTGCGGGCGACTCGGGCAGGGCATCGACAACCTGCACCTCGGAGAGCTTGGCCAAGGCTTGCAAGTAAGGCGCAAAGCCTTGCAACTGCTCACGCCGGGGCGCGCCGTCCGCTTGCAGGATCAAGGGCACGCGCGTCGCGGGCGACAATTGCATCTCGCCGCGCAGGTTGCGGCAGGCGTCGGTCATGGCCTTCATGCTATCCATCCAGGCTTCGGCCTTTTCGTCGATCTTTTGCACCTGTGCCTGCGGGTAGGCTTGCAGCATGATCGAGTCGCCGGCCTTGACCGCCTTGCCCGACAGCGGCGCCACGGTTTGCCACAGCGCCTCGGTGATGAAGGGGATGATGGGGTGGGCCAGGCGCAGCACCGCCTCCAAAGTCTTCAACAGCGTGCGGCGCGTGGCGCGCTGCTGCGCCTCGTTGCCGTTTTGCATCTGCACCTTGGCGACTTCGAGATACCAGTCGCAGTATTCGTCCCAGACGAATTTGTAGATGGCAGCGGCGATATTGTCGAAGCGGTAGTCGGCAAAGCCCTTTTCCACGTCGGCTTCGGTGCGCTGCAGGATCGATGAAATCCAGCGGTCGGCTTGCGAGAATTCCAGATAGCCGCCCGGGCCGCACGAATCGGCGGGATGATCGGCCGTACCGCAATCCTTGCCTTCCACATTCATCAGCACGAAGCGCGTCGCGTTCCACAACTTGTTGCAGAAATTGCGGTAGCCTTCGCAGCGGTTCAAGTCGAAATTGATATTGCGCCCCAGGCTGGCGTAGCTGGCCATGGTGAAGCGCAGCGCATCGGTGCCGAAGGCGGGGATGCCTTCGGGGTATTCGCGGCGCGTGGCCTTTTCGATCTTCGGCGCGGCTCGGGGGTCCATCAGGCCCGTGGTGCGCTTGCCGATCAATTCGTCAAGCGCGATGCCGTCGATCAAGTCGATCGGGTCGAGCGTATTGCCCTTCGATTTCGACATCTTCTGGCCGCTGGAGTCGCGTATCAGGCCGTGCACGTAGACGGTATGAAACGGCGCCTTGCCCGTGAAGTGCGCCGTCATCATCACCATGCGCGCAACCCAGAAGAAGATGATGTCGAAGCCCGTAACCAACACCGACGAGGGCAGGAACAATTCCAGGTCGCGCGTCTGTGTCGGCCAGCCCAGCGTCGAGAACGGCACCAGGGCCGAAGAGAACCAGGTATCGAGCACGTCGGCATCGCGTTTGACGGCCTTGCCGCCGGCCTGCGCTTGCGCCTCGGCTTCGCTGCGCGCAACGTAGACCTTGCCGTCGTCGTCATACCATGCCGGAATCTGGTGGCCCCACCACAGCTGGCGCGACACGCACCAATCCTGGATGTTGTTCAACCACTGGTTGTAGGTCGTGGTCCAGTTCTCGGGCACGAACTTGATCTCGCCCGACGACACCTTTTCCAGCGCCACTTCGGCAATCGATTTGCCGGGGAAGTGCGTGCCTTCAGGCGCCGGCTTGCTCATGGCGACGAACCATTGATCCGTCAGCATCGGTTCGAGCACGACGCCGGTGCGGTCGCCGCGCGGCACCATCAGCTTGTGCGGCTTCACTTCAGCGAGCAAGCCTTGCGCATCGAGGTCGGCCACGATCTGCTTGCGCGCGGCGAAGCGGTCCATGCCGCGATAGACGGCAGGCGCCGCATCGCTGATCTTGGCGTCGAGTGTGAGCACGCAAATCTGTTCCAGGTTGTGCCGCAAGCCGACCTGGTAGTCGTTGAAGTCGTGCGCCGGGGTGATCTTGACGCAGCCGGTGCCGAATTCCTTGTCGACGTAGTCGTCCGCAATGATGGGAATTTCGCGCTCGGTCAAAGGCAGCTTCAACATCTTGCCGACGAGATGCAAGAAGCGCTCGTCGGTCGGATCGACCGCCACGGCAACGTCGCCCAGCAGGGTTTCGGGGCGCGTCGTGGCAACGGTGATGTGGCCGCTGCCGTCGGCCAACGGATACTTGATGTACCACATCGAACCGTCTTCTTCTTCCGATGACACTTCCAGGTCCGACACGGCCGTGCCCAGCACCGGGTCCCAGTTCACCAGGCGCTTGCCGCGATAGATCAAGCCTTGCTCATACAAACGCACGAACACTTCGGTCACGGTCTTGGACAGCTTGTCGTCCATCGTGAAATATTCGCGGCTCCAGTCGGTCGAGGCGCCCATGCGGCGCATCTGGCCGGTGATCGTCGAACCGGACTTTTCCTTCCACTCCCAAACCTTTTCGACAAATTTTTCGCGGCCGAGGTCGTGACGCGATACCTTTTGCGCGTCGAGTTGCCGCTCCACAACGATCTGCGTCGCAATGCCGGCGTGGTCGGTGCCGGGAATCCAGGCCGTGTTGTAGCCGCGCATGCGGTGGTAGCGCGTCAAGCCATCCATGATGGTCTGGTTGAAGGCATGGCCCATGTGCAGCGTGCCGGTGACATTGGGCGGCGGCAACTGGATGCTGAAAGCCGGCTTGTCGGCGTCGGTGGTCGCGGTGTAATACCCGCGCTTTTCCCATTCGGCGCGCCAGAAGGCTTCAATGTCGGCGGGGTCGAAGGACTTGGCTAGTTCCATGGTTGCTCTGTCGTGTCTATGTTTGCAATGAACTAGCGATTATATAAGGGAAGTCCTTCGCGGCTTGGCAAACGGCGTATAATTCCTACCATACCATTTCATTTTGGTCTTGCTAGGGGTCCTGGCAGTACTGCAGAAGCGAATTGTAAAAAGATTATGCAATCGACTGCAAGGCTGTGCCGGGTGAGAAACACCCTTTACCTGATCTGGATAATGCCAGCGAAGGGAAGCTAACGGGCGGCGCCATGCGCAAACCTTGCCCGTCGTTCCTTCGCATTTCGAACCAAGCAAAGGAACGCGATGAACGCCAATCCCAAATTCTTAGCCGCCACCGCCCAGGTCGATGAGGCGGCAATCCATCCGCTGCCGAATTCGCGCAAGATCTATGTCGAAGGCTCGCGCCCCGACATCCGCGTGCCGATGCGCGAAATCAGCCAGTCCGACACCCCCGCTTCGTTCGGCGCGGAAAAGAATCCGCCGATCTACGTCTACGACACCTCCGGCCCTTACAGCGAACCGGGCGCGAAGATCGATATCCGTTCCGGCTTGCCTGCGCCGCGCCTGCCCTGGATTGTGGAGCGCGCCGATACCGAGGAATTGCCCGGCCCAAGCTCGCAATACGGCGTCGAACGCCTGAACGACCCGCAACTGGCCGAGCTGCGCTTCAACCTGCACCGCAAGCCGCGCCGCGCGCTGGCCGGCAAGAACGTGTCGCAGATGCACTATGCGCGCCAAGGCATCATCACGCCGGAAATGGAATACGTGGCGATCCGTGAAAACATGCGCCGCCGCGAATACCTGGAAGAATTGAAGGCCTCCGGCCCGATGGGCAACCGCCTGGCCGAACTGATGGGGCGTCAGCATCCGGGCCAGAACTACGGCGCATCGATTCCCGCTGAAATCACGCCCGAATTCGTGCGCGAGGAAATCGCGCGCGGCCGCGCCATCATCCCGGCCAACATCAACCACCCGGAAATCGAACCGATGATCATCGGGCGCAATTTCCTGGTCAAGATCAATGCCAACATCGGCAACTCCGCCGTCACGTCTTCCATTGGTGAAGAAGTCGAGAAGATGACCTGGTCGATCCGCTGGGGCGGCGACACGGTGATGGACCTGTCCACCGGCAAGCACATCCATGAAACGCGCGAATGGATCATCCGCAACTCGCCGGTACCGATCGGCACCGTGCCGATCTACCAGGCGCTGGAAAAGGTCAACGGCAAGGCCGAAGACCTGACCTGGGAAATCTTCCGCGACACGTTGATCGAGCAGGCCGAGCAGGGCGTCGATTACTTCACGATCCATGCCGGCGTGTTGTTGCGCTACGTGCCGTTGACGGCCAAGCGCATGACGGGCATCGTCTCACGCGGCGGTTCCATCATGGCCAAGTGGTGCCTGGCGCATCATGAGGAATCCTTCCTCTACACGCATTTCGAAGAGATCTGCGAAATCATGAAGGCCTACGACGTATCGTTCAGCCTCGGCGACGGTTTGCGCCCCGGCTCGATCTACGATGCCAACGACGAAGCGCAACTGGGTGAATTGAAGACGCTCGGTGAACTGACCCAGGTCGCATGGAAACACGACGTGCAAGTGATGATCGAAGGCCCCGGCCACGTGCCGATGCACATGATCAAGGAAAACATGGACCTGCAACTGGAGCAGTGCCACGAAGCGCCGTTCTACACGCTCGGCCCCTTGACCACCGATATCGCGCCGGGCTACGACCACATCACTTCGGGCATCGGCGCGGCCATGATCGGCTGGTACGGCACGGCCATGCTTTGTTATGTGACGCCCAAGGAACACCTCGGCTTGCCGAACAAGGCGGATGTGAAGGAAGGCATCATCACCTACAAGCTCGCGGCGCATGCTGCGGATCTGGCCAAGGGCCACCCCGGCGCGCAGATCCGCGATAACGCCTTGTCCAAGGCGCGCTTCGAATTCCGCTGGGAAGACCAATTCAACCTCGGCCTCGACCCGGACAAGGCGCGCGATTTCCATGACGAAACGCTGCCCAAGGATTCGGCCAAGGTGGCGCATTTCTGCTCGATGTGCGGGCCGCATTTTTGCTCGATGAAGATCACGCAGGAAGTGCGCGACTATGCCGCCAAGCAGGGGATTTCGGAAATCGCCGCGCTCAAGCAAGGTATGGAAGTCAAGGCCGTCGAATTCGTCAAGAGCGGTGCGGAAATCTACCGCAAGCAGTAATGAGCACGATAGCGATCCACTTGAACGGCGAACCGCGCGAAGTCGCGGAAGGCCAACTGGTGCAAGCGCTGGTCGCCGAGCTGAACCTGGGCAACCAGGCGCTAGCGGTGGCGATCAACCGGCAGATTGTGCCGCGGCAGCAATGGCAGCAGCGGACGTTACAAGCCGCCGACAAGGTTGAGATAGTGCGCGCCATCGGTGGCGGTTGAATGTCGTCCACGCCACGTTAGCGGCTAAATAGAACCCCTCGCCCGCAGGCGGGAGAGGGGCAGGGGTGAGGGAGGTTCCGATTTGGCTAGCCTTATTTAGGTAGCCAGTATATGACATCCCTCACCCCCAGCCCCTCTCCCGCCTGCGGGCGAGGGGAGCACAGCGGCGCTTGCTGTATGTGCCTTGGATCGGGAGAAAATATGCAACAAACAGAACACACCAACACCGAAGACTCGGGCCTAACCATCGCCGGCAAAACCTACCGCTCGCGCCTGTTAGTCGGCACCGGCAAATACCGCGACCTCGAAGAAACGCGCCTGGCCACCGAAGCCTCTGGCGCCGAAATCGTCACGGTAGCAATCCGCCGTGTCAACATCGGCCAGAACCCCAACGAGCCGAGCCTGCTCGATGTCTTGCCCGCCTCAAAATACACCATGCTGCCCAACTCGGCCGGCTGCTATACCGCCGCCGACGCGATCTACACGCTGCAACTGGCGCGCGAACTGTTGAACGGGCACAAGCTGGTCAAGCTCGAAGTGCTGGGCGATCAGAAGTCGTTGTTCCCCAACATGCCCGAGACGCTCAAGGCGGCCGAGGTGCTGGTCAAGGACGGTTTCGACGTGATGGTCTATTGCAGCGATGATCCGATCCAGGCCAAGATGCTGGAAGACATCGGCTGCGTCGCCATCATGCCATTGGCTTCCCTGATCGGTTCGGGCATGGGCATTTTGAATCCGTGGAATCTCTCGCTCATCATCGAACAAGCCAAGGTGCCGGTCCTGGTCGATGCCGGCGTCGGCACGGCCTCCGATGCCGCGATTGCGATGGAACTCGGCTGCGACGGCGTGCTGATGAATACGGCCATTGCCGGCGCGACGGATCCCATCCTGATGGCGCGCGCGATGAAGCTCGGTATTGAAGCGGGGCGCGCGGCTTACCTGGCGGGGCGCATTGCGCGCCGGTTCGCCGGATCGCCTTCCTCGCCGGTGGCGGGGCGCGCAGCGTGACAAGTGACATGAAAAGTGACGTGAAAGTTGACATGCGGCGCGCCTCGGTACTCGTCTTCGCCGGCGCCGATCCCAGCGGCGGCGCGGGCATTCAGGCGGACGTGCAGGCGATTTCCGCGCTCGGCGCGCATCCGCTATCCGTCATCACGGTATTGACTGCGCAAGACAACGATCAGGTACAGCGAATCGAACCGGTATCGTCCGACACGGTACGGCGCCAGGCGCAGGTGTTGATCGACAAGATCGACATTGCTGCCGTCAAGATCGGCATCGTCGGCAGCCGCGCCAACGCCGAGGCGATTGCCGAATGCATAGGCATGCTGCGCTTGCAGAATCCCGATCTGCCGGTAGTGCTCGACCCCGTATTGGCCAGCGGCCATGGCGATGCGCTTGCCGCCGAAGACCCGCTCTTGATATTGTCGTTGCTGCTGCCGCTGGCAAGCTTGGTTACGCCGAACCTGCCCGAGATCGCCGCGCTATGCACCGGCGACCGGCGCGCCGAATCGCAGGCCGATAGCCTGATGCAGCGCGGCTGCCGCAACGTCTTGATCAAGGGCGGCCATGGCGAAGGCGACAAGATCATCAACCGCTGGTTCGGCCGCGATGGCTCGCGCTCGTGGAACTGGCCGCGTCTGGCAGGCAGCTTCCACGGCAGCGGCTGCACGCTGGCCTCCGCCATCGCCGCCTTGCTCGCGCAAGGGCAAAGCATGGCGCAGGCGCTCGACGGCGCGCAGGCATATTGCCATGATGCGCTGGCGCAGGCGTATTCGATCGCGCCGGGACAATCCATCCCGAACCGCTACGCAGCAAAGAGGAACGCATGAAAGGTTTGTATCTCGTCACCCCCGATTGGGACGACACACGGCAACTGCTCGAAGTGAGCGAGCAGGCGCTGCGCGGCGCGGGCGAGCTTGCCGCCATGCTGCAATACCGCCACAAGACGGCAGACGCCGCGTTGCGCCGCGAGCAGGCCGAATGCCTGCTGGCGCTGTGCCGCACCTATCGTTGCCCGTTCGTGATCAACGACCATCTCGACCTGTGCCTGGAACTCGATGCCGATGGCATCCACGTCGGCGGAACCGATATGTCGGTGGCCGAGGTGCGCGCGGCGGTCGGGCCGGGCAAGATTGTCGGTGCTTCCTGCTACGGCAGCATGGAGCTGGCGCATGCCGCGCATCGTGCCGGCGCGAGTTACGTCGCGTTCGGCGGCTTCTATCCTTCGCGCGTCAAGAAATACGAAGTGACGACGCAGCCGTCCATCGTGGCGCAATCGAAGGCTGAGATTGCGCTGCCGGTAGTCGTCATCGGCGGCATGACGCGCGACAACGCCGAACCCTTGGTGGCGCAGGGCGCGGACATGGTCGCAGCGATCAGCAGCGTCTACCAGGCGGGCAGCGCACAACTTGCCGCGCGCGGGTTTGCCGAGTTGTTCATTTCGGGCTAGACTGGCCGCGCTCACTGTTGTTGTATCGCAGGAACAGCAAAACCCGGACTTGAAAAATACTGTATGTGTGTACAGTATTTGTGCTACGATGGCTTCACGGTACGGTTTTCACCGTCTTTGCCAACGTCACACTCGAGGTTTTGCCATGAGCAGTCTGAATGCAGCGCGCTTCGGCGCCGAGTACCTTCCCACTTCCCTCGTCATGCGCGTCGGCCGGCGCGAGATTTTCATCGGCCCCGACTTCCGCAGGCGCTATTCCTACGTCAATCCGGTCTTCGATTGCCGCGCCGGTGTCGAGCAGGGCTACGTCGAGCTGGTGCTGTTCTCGAAGTGGCTGATCGTGCTGTCGAAGGCGCGCTGAGCCGTGCGCAGCGATGCAGGCACAGTTCGATTTCGACGGTTCGCCCGGCATGGTGCTTGCCGTGGTTGAGGCGGAAGACGCGATGCAGCCGATAGTGCAGCCTTTCTCGGCTCCCGAGGCTGATGCCGCTGTTGCGGCGGAGCCGGACGAAGTCGAACGCATCTTTTCCGACCGCCTCTGGTGCGACGACGGCTGGACCGCGCGCGTGATCAAGAATGACGACGACGATGGCTGGGCGGTCGCCATGTTCAAGGATGGCGAGGCCGAGCCGGCCCTGGTCGGCCCGTGGACCATGGGGCGCGACAAGAAAAATCCCAAGCCGCTCGACGCCAACGCCTTCGGTGTGCTGGTGAAAACCGCCACAGAGGTGTTGCGCCGCCACGAGCAGCAGTTGCACGCCATGTTGCACAAGAGTGTGTTTGTTACGTTCGGCGATGCCGATTTGAACGTCACGCTCGACATCAAACCCTCCGAAGACGATCCGCATGCGTTCTTGAGCGCCTATGGCGGCGATGGCGCTTGCCTGGCGCGCGTTCGCGTGGCACCTGACTTCAAGCTCGACCGCCACAGTGCACTGAAATGGGCCGCCAACGAGTTTCGCCGCCCGGCCTGAGCCGGCGGCATGGGCGTGTGGGCCGCGTCCATCGCGTCCACCGGGCAAGACCAGATCCAAGACCAGTTTAAAGCCGGTATGTCCGTTGTTAACGGATTGCACCCACTTTTATTGCGAAAAATTTTTTGCGCGCATCGATTTTTTCTGAGAATTTGTAGTGAAATTGCTACATATTTCAAATATTTGGTACCGAAATATTCAGAAAAAATGCGTTTTTACGGTCCCAGATCGCGCGCCCGCTGCCTTTGCATCTCGCTTGGAAACAATCTCAGCAATTCCGCACGTAATTTGTTTTCCCGTTCCATGAAACTCAGGCCGGTTTGTTGCTTGATTTGTGTGGCGGCGGCGACATAGGTTTGGAAATGGGCGGCCCAGGTTTGTTCTTCCTGGCGCCTGATGGCATAGCTCTTGGTCTCGTCGGCGATGACGTCGAGCATTTGGTTGTCTTCCTGCTCCTGGTTACTGAGGCTGCGTCCGTTGACTACGGTTTGCGTCGCGCCGGGTCCGCGTTGGCGCAAATGCTCGATGGCCTGGGCGAAGCGGCTGTCTTCATCCTGATACCAGGCTTGCACTACGTTATCTCCCAGCAGCCCCAAGCGCAGGCGGTCGCGCTGTTCGCGCCAGGCCGCGATGCGCCCGGCGTCGCCGGTGCCGAGATTCTGGCTGGAGAGCAAGGCATCGTGCGCCTGCATATAGGATTGATAGTGCCCGGCAATCTCTTGCGCCTGGGCATAAGCCGGGGCCGGCAGCTTGCTCTTCAGGTAGCTTTGCAAGGCTGCGGCCTGATTGTTGCCGGCTTGCTGCAGCAGGAAGTAATCGCATACGTCGTGCAGGGCGGCATTGACTTGCAATTGCCCGTCTGCGCCCGCCGTCAGGCCGCCGGGCGGCGCCAGCACAGGTTGCGCCTCCTGCTTGTTCAGCGATTCGCCAGTGTCGGCCGAATTGAGCGCGCCCGGACCGAAGACTGCGCCGGAGGGGCTGGAGGCCGGTTTTTGCTCCGGTGGCGCCGGTTCCCCGGCATTGAAGTAAATATAAAGCCCGCAGGCGGCGACGACCGCCGCGCCGGGCACGGCGTAGCGCAGCCATGAAGAAAGGCTTGAATTCTGGGTTGTGGACATGGTGCGAAATCGATCAGGAATCCTGGTCCGCAGTATGCATCAGACCAGGGCAGAATGGGAAAATTCAAGAGAGAGCAGGAAAGTCGAACTGAAACGGGGGCGACAATCAAACAACAGGGGCATGCCGGCGCCGGCATGCCCCTGTACTACTTCACCTTGTACCAAGCACCCTGTACTACTTCAATGTGCCGCGAACAAGCGTCGGCTTACCAGCCCGAGTTGTTGTTGACGAAGGTGGAGAAGTTGGCCATGTTCAAGCTGCCGAAGCCGGTCGTGTAGTCCCAGCCGGCCTTGGCCGAATAGCCGCCGTTCGAGCCTGACGTGACGTCATGGAACACCGTCGATTCGTTGGCCTTGCCGTACTGGTACAGCGCCGTTGCCGGGAACACCAGGCTGTTCGAATGCGCGGACTGGATGCGGGCCCAGAAGCCGACGAAGATCGGGGTAGCCAGGCTGGTGCCCCCGTATTGTGTCGCGCTGCCGTTGACGATGGGCAAGGCACCGCTGGCCGGGTCGCCGTCGAAGGCAAGGTCGGGAACGCCGCGCTTGGTCGATGAACCGAGCACGCCGGAGCTGCGCTGCCAGGTCGGCGCGCTTTCCGTCGAGCTGGCGCCGCCGCCGGTGCCGCCGCTGTTGGCGCAGGTGCTGGGGCTGCTGCAGGCCCACACCGTTTCAGAGGACCAAGTGCCTGACGACGTGGTGCTGAGCGATGTGCCGCCGACGGCGATCACGTAGGGCGAAACCGCCGGATAGCTTTGGCGGCTGGTGCTGCCGCCGCACTCATATGAACCGGAATCGCCCGAAGCGACGGCGAAGGTCTGGCCTTGCGCCACAGCCGATTGGAAGATCTGGTCGTCGGTCGCCATCGTGCCCGAGCTCTTGGCGCTGGTTTCGCATTCGCCGAGCGACACGTTGATCACCTGGGCGGTATCGTCGGACACGGCCGCATTGTATGCCGTCGTCAATGCGGCATCGGACAGCGAGTCGGCAACATAGAGCAGCATCGAATTTACGACGCCGCCGGCCGCACCCAGCGAGTCCTGGCTGTCGATATCCCACTCCGGCGTGCCCGATGTCGAGCTGCCGCCGCTGCCGGTGATGATGGTGCTGACGTTGGGCGACGCAAAGCCCGCCTGCGAAACGAAGGTGCTGAGGTCCGACAAGGTTTGCGTCATGTCGCCGGCGGTGATGATGCCGATGGTGCTGTTGGCAGCGTTCGGGATGCCCGTTGCGTTGTAGATGGTGGGCCAGGCGGCAGGGCTGTGGCCAACCTTGGCCAGAATCTTGGCCTCCGGCGTTGCGGCCTTGGTCTGCGCCTTGACCAGCATCGTGTGCGAAAGATAGATGTTTTGCAGGCCATGTACGCCCAGCACGATATTGCCCAGTTCTTCGGGCACGACGGCATCGCTGGTGGCGGCGTAGGCTTTGCGGCCGTTGACGTCGTAGTGTTTCATATCGACGTTGAACGCAGCCTTGGCGGTGCCGGCCGTGCCGTCGGCGGTGACCAACATCCTGTTCGACGCCACCTTGACGTTGACGAAGCCGGCTTTCTTCAAGTGGGCGACAACGGCATCGACGCTCTTTTGCGTCGGGGCAAAGCGGCTCATGAATTCAGCGTGCGAGAGCGGATGGCTCTTGCCGGCGATGACGGCCTCGCTGAAGGCATCGAGGCCGGCCTTGTCGCGCACCTGTAGCGAGACGGCGATGTGGACGGGTTCGCCGGCCTGCATCGTCATTCCTTCGGTTGCCATCGAGGTATCGACCGGGTGTGATTGGGTCTGCACCCAGGCTGAAGCGGCCTGTGCGCCGAAGGCGGTTACGATCATTGCTGCCATGGGAAGCAGTTTGAGACTGGAACTGAATTTCATTACTTCTCTCTCCGTATTTTTGAAAGTGAAAGTGATCCCTGCGGCGGTAGCCGTGGAAATCGTCCGGGTAAGGCATCCCCTGCAAGCGGGTAGCCTGCATGGGTTTGGCATGCGCATGTTGTTACGGCGAGACGCTAGGCCGCATCAAAATGCATGCCGACAACGAGCCTCGCATCCGGTCCGGATGCAAACTCGAAATGCTGTGGACGCCCGCTGAAATCTAGAAGAACGCGTGGGGCGAAGGATGGGGTGAAATCAGGTGCAGCAACAACTGCGTGGTGCGGGGTGAAGGTGAACGCATGTGATTCTCCTTGTGGTACTCCGTTGAGCTGTCGTTTCGAGCCTCGGGCTCGCGCAGCGCTTTTTTGGTACTCAATTCGACGGTGCCTGAGTTGAGTGGGGCAAGTGTACCGTCAACTAAAAAAAGCGCGCAACTGCATTTTCTGACAGGTTCGCTCTAATTTATTTTACAAATTCCGATGAGCAATCCTCCTGGATAGGTGCGGCTGATTGCCTATACAGTAGGCACCATGCATGCCACTTGCGCGGCCTTCGTCAAAGCGCGAGGTGCGAAGCGGCACCTTGTGGTGCGAGACTTCCCTGCTTTGGTGCGTCGATATTTGCCGCAAAATGAAAACCACGGGAAACGGCAGGGCCATGTTTAGCATTGGAAATTTTTCGAGCGAGCATCGACAATGTGTGCGAGGTGTTTGCCCGGATATCTGGCGTGGTGTGCAGTGTGGGTAAAGCCGGCCGTGCGGGCGAACTGCAACGCGGAGGGGAGCCAGCGTTGAACGACAGCTAGAGCGTTGCGTGGCCAAGTTCCGCGAAGGTGCGGCGCCTGTCTTCCTCGTCGGGGAAATACTCTCGTAGTAGCGCATCGGCACGGGCATCGCCTTGCCCGACCGACGGGATACCCATGCCGCGCGCCTCGAGCTCGGCGCGAAAAGCCAGGTAGCGCTTGCGCCAGTCGCGCAGCGCGACGGCTTGCTCGGCAGAGCTGTGCAAGGCCGATGACATGGTGTGCCTTGCATCTTCGACGAACCCAGCATCGGCAGGCGAACCGGGTCCGCGAAGGTTGTGCCGGATGCCGGCAGATTCTTCATCGCTTGTCGCTTCCGCATGGCCATGCGCCGCTTGGTCCAACACGGCCAGGGCTTCGCGCAGCCGCACGTTGTCGTTGCCGAACATGCCTAGTGCGGCTTTCTCTCCCAGCGTCTCGCGTTGCAGGTGTTCGCGCTGTTCGAGCCACGTGGCGCAGGCGGCAATCGCCGTCGCATCGCGAAGCGGGGAACCGGAGACGCCTGATACGGCAAGCGAGGCATCGCTTGCCTGCAAGTAGTGAATATATCGGGCGCCGATTTCGCCGACGGCGTGCGCCACGTCCGCCGGTTGTTGCGCGCGGACGGCTTCCATCAGGCTTGCCATGCCGGCTTCGCCGCCCTCTTCAAGCAGGTAAGTGTCGAGCGCGGCGCGGAGCCTGGCATCGGGAATGAGCTTGCCGTCGGAATCGAGCGATAATGCAATTGTAGACAGCGGCGCGCGCCGCGCGGCATTCAATGATTCCGTCCCCTGGCCGCCGTTCAAGTCCAGCGTGCCGGGGCCGAATGCGGCTTGCCCGCTCGGCGATTGTACTTTCGCCGTTTCGCCGCTATCGTGCAGGCAAAACCCTACCGTGGCGGCCGATATCGCCACGCCTGACGCCACCGCCATTGCCAGATATCGGTTCAACACCATAGTCTGCTCCATGCCGTGCCGCGCCGTCTGCAAAAACAAAGGCATTTGTCTCGCTGGCGCGGCCGCAATTTCAGTTCGAAGCGGCGAGTCTCGCCTCAAGCTCCGGCACGGATAACAGGGCGCTGCTGCGCGTGCCGTCGGCAAAGTAAAGCGTCGGCGTGCCGGAAATGCGCAGGGACTTGCCCAGTGCCAGTATCTGATCGTTCGGCACCTGGCATCCGGGCTTGGCCGGCGCAGCCGCAATGTTGCGCGACATCCAATCTTCCCAGGTCTTCGCGGGATCGGCGGCGCACCATATGTTGCTCGCTTTGACCGCGGAATCGTCCGACAGGATATTGAGCAGGAAAGTGTAAATCGTCACGTTATCGACCTCGTGCAGCGTCTGGTGCAATTTCTTGCAGTAAGGGCAGTTCGGGTCTTCGAAGACGGCCATGACGCGCTTGCCATTCCCCTTCACTACCTTGATGGCGTCGTCAAGCGGCAGGTCGGAAAACCGGATGGCCGCCAATTGGTCGATGCGCTCTTTCGTCAAATCGCGATAGCTGTGCGCGTCGATGACTTTGCCGACGATGAGATAGCTCGCCGTCTCGTCGGTATAGAAAATGTCGCCGTTGGTGCGGATTTCGAACAGGCCGCCATACGGCGTCTTCCTGACCTCGTCGACCTTGACGTTCTTTCCCATGCGCGGTTCGATCGCTTTGTGGATTTGCGCCTCCTGCTCGGTTTCGGCGCACGCCCAGCCGGCCGCACAGGCCAGAATCAAGGCAAGCGGGAATTTCAAGGCATTTCTCATGGCGCTCAGTGGATGCGAAGGGTGGGGTTGATCAGATTTTCTTCTTGCTCTGCGGTTTGGTCGGCTCGTCGCCCGGAATGAAACCCTGCGCGCCTTCCGATTCGGCCGCGTAGCGCGTATCCAGTTTCCAGCTTCCTTCGACCGACTTCCAGGTATCGACCACGAAGATCTGCGAGGAGGTCGGATTTGGAATGTCGTTTTTCATGCGCCACAGAAAACTAACGACCATCACGTCGCCGTACTCATGGACGGCCAACTGCTCGATTGCGGACGTGCTCTTGAATGCATCGCCGAGATGCTTGAGCCAGAGATCGCGCGGCACGGGATACGAAGGCTGGCCGGATGTACGCATCTCGAAGCGGTCGTTCAGCAGTTTCGCCGCGCCGTCGCTGTCGTGGCGGTCGATCGCGTCGATCAGGGAAATTTCGAGGTTGCTGAAGGTCTGCACCGTGCGGGTAACGGTCGGGACAACCCGATGCATGGGCGCCTGCGCTTCTTGTGCGAGCGCATGCGCCACGGGAAAGAGTGCGCCTGCCACCGTCAAGGTCGCGAAAAATGCATGTTTCATGATTTCATGTGCTCCAAGAAAAAGCCTGCCGCCCCGGTACGTCCGGCGCGGCAGGCCGACACTCAAGCCACGGGTTCCGGCTTAGGGGTAATGCTGTGCGCAATGCTGGGTCGTTGCGATTTCCCAGTTTTGCTGGATCAGATACTTCGTCGTGCCGAAAGTCTGATTGTACGCCGCGCCGTTGGAGGCGGTGGATGTGGTGCCGAAATTCCACGCGCACATGTCGCCGTTCTCGTTGCCGCTCGACGTGGAGTACCAGGCGTTGCCGTCCGGGTCGGTGGTCGATTCTTCCATTTCATGAGAAATGATGCTGGCCATGGAATCGGCGCCCGGCAGGTTGTTCGGGCTGGGGCTGGTGGCGCCGCAGGCGGAGGGGCATTGCGTTTCGGCATCGCCGATGAATGCGTACTTGATGTCCTTGCCGCCGATGCTGGCGTTGGTGTGCCAGCCGCAATACTGGGTGCAGAAACCGGAGGTCGCCGTCGTGCTCTTGTCGGTCAGCACGAAGTAGATGCCGTTCGCATCGGAGGGCAGCGCGCCGGACGTGATCGCGTTGGAGACGATGGTTTCGATGTTGGCATCAGACAGGCTCTTGCCCAGCGTACCCGAATTGGTCGTGCTGCCGGCATAGGTGACGGAGTTCTGCACATGGGTGCCGGCGCTGTTGTAGTAGGTCGTGTTGATGTTGAAGTAGGGCGAGCCGCCGATGTGCTGTGCCAGATTGGTCAGCAGGGCTTGCGACGGGCTATCCCAGGTTCCGTACCAGATGTAGTAGACGTTCTTCGGCGCAGTCATCACCGGACCGCCTTGCAAGGTCAGATTGGTGCTGCGGCGCGCCTTCATGCTTGCGCCGTGCAGCTCCTGGGTCTTTTCCAGGTCGATCTGGCCCCAGCCTTTGCCGGTCGGCTTGTAGACCGTGCCTTCGTCGTCGCGGACCACCCCTGCCATTGCAGCGCCGGCATAAGCGCACGCAATTGCCATCACTGCCAAGGTTCTCTTCAATTTCATTTTTGTTCTCTCTCCGTCATGTTGAACTGATCGAGTCTCTCGGATTTCCTCCGTAGAGACCGTCGCTTGATTGCGGACCGAGGCGACAAGCCGCGACCCGTACCGGCTACCAATCCAGGCGACATAGGTCGTCGGGATTGGCGCGCACAGTTAGGCAGGATTCAATGCCGATGCAGGCGATGAATCCGGAATATTGAGATGAAAAGAAAGCCCGTCAGGCGGTACTTCGAGGAGGCGAGGGGGCGAGATGCGGGGTGGACCGCATTGCGCAAAGCGAAGGTGAACGCATGTGATTCTCCTTGTGGGGCTCCGTTGGGCTGTCGATCGAGTCTTGGCTCGCGCAGCGCTATTTTAGTCACGCGACTGATATGCAATCGCGTAAACCGAGTGTAACTTTAATTTCTGAAAATAGGCAACCCTATTTTTTGCGAAGACCTCTTCTAATTTTTCCTGGTTCCCTGGGGAAAGAATTTGCCGTGCTTGATCGCCGCCGCGACAAGCGGAATCGCACCGCGTGAGCGCGCGCGCCTCAGAGGGGAAAAGGCGTTTCACAATCGCGTGGGGCTGTGGAACATGGCATCGGTGCGCAGGCTTTTGATACCAAAAAGCGTGGTGGGCATTACGTGAAACTCTTGGTTGATTTGTTTGCGGTGCGCCAATTCGCTCTGTTGCGGATTGGCCGTTTGCATGCGGCGTGGCGCGGAAGTATGAATTTCGACGCATCGTCCGCATGGCCGACCGGCGATTGCCCTGGTCGGGATGTTTCGCTTTCAATGGCTTGATGGGGTCATGTCTTGTATTCATTCAAACCGCACGCCGACGGGACGATCGACGTGAAACGGCAGCAGATTGCGGTTTGCCCTCGCGAAGAATGCATGCCGTTGGCGCGGCCTTCAAGGCGGGTTCGCCGGGTGAACCCGTTATAATCGCGGTATGCAGAATCTTCTAGACAACCTCAACCCCGAGCAATTGGCGGCCGTCACGCTCCCGCCGCAGTCCGCCCTGATCCTGGCGGGCGCCGGATCCGGCAAGACCCGCGTCTTGACCACGCGCATTGCCTGGCTGATCCAGACCGGGCAAGTGTCGCCGGCGGGCGTTCTGGCCGTCACCTTCACCAACAAGGCGGCCAAGGAGATGACGGCCCGCCTTTCGGCCATGTTGCCCATCAACACGCGCGGCATGTGGATCGGCACCTTCCATGGCTTGTCCAACAGGCTGTTGCGCGCGCATTACCGCGACGCGGGCCTGCCGCAAACCTTCCAGATCCTCGATTCGCAGGATCAGCTCTCGGCGATCAAGCGGCTCTTGAAGGCGCATAACGTCGATGACGAGAAATACCCGCCGCGCAATGTCGCCAATTTCATCAATAGCGCCAAGGACCAGGGCCTGCGCGCCAAGGATGTGGAAGCGTTCGACGACTATAACCGGCGCATGGTCGAGCTGTTCGATCTGTACGATGCGCAGTGCCAGCGCGAAGGCGTGGTCGATTTTGCCGAGCTGCTGTTGCGCAGCTACGAGCTGCTGACGCGCAACCAGCCACTGCGCGAGCATTACCAAAGCCGCTTCCGCCATGTGCTGATCGACGAATTCCAGGATACCAACGACTTGCAGTACAAATGGCTGAAGCTGATGGCGGGCCAGCACGGCGCCATGTTCGCAGTGGGCGACGACGACCAGAGCATTTACGCCTTCCGCGGCGCCAAGGTTGCCAACATGCTGGCTTTCGAGCGCGAATTCGCGTCGCAGAATCTGATCAAGCTGGAGCAGAACTATCGTTCGCACGCGCATATCCTCGATGCCGCCAACGCCCTCATTTCGCATAACCGCAATCGCCTGGGCAAGAACCTGCGCACCGATGCCGGCCACGGCGAACCGTTGCGCGTGTATGAAGCGACGAGCGACTTGCAGGAAGCGCAGTGGATCGTCGAGGAAGCCAAGAACCTGATGGCAGAAGGTGCCGCACGCCGCGAAATCGCCATTCTGTACCGCTCCAATGCGCAATCGCGCGTGCTTGAGCATGCGCTGTTCTCGTCCGGCGTGCCTTACCGCGTATTCGGCGGCTTGCGCTTCTTCGAGCGCGCTGAAATCAAGCATGCCATCGCTTACCTGCAGTTGATGGATAACCCGCACAACGACTCGGCCTTCCTGCGTGTGGTCAATTTTCCGGCGCGCGGCATCGGCGCGCGCACCATCGAGCAATTGCAGGACGCGGCGCGCACCCAGGGCGTTTCGCTTTATGCCGCCGTGCCCCACATGAGCGGCAAGGCGGGATCGTCGCTGGGCGCTTTCGTCAAGATGATCGAGGGTGCGCGTTTCGAAACTGCCCAATTGCCTTTGGCCGAGATGGTGGAAGTGGTGATCGAGCGCAGCGGCTTGATGCCGCACTATCAGGGCGAGAAGGAGGGGGCGGACCGCATCGAAAACCTGGAACAGTTGGTCAGCGCGGCGACCCTGTTCGTGGCCGAGGAAGGCTTCGGCCACGACGCGCCGGCCTTCCTCGGCCCGCGCGCGCAAGAGGCCGCTGGAACGCCGTTGCCGTCGGGCGATCAATTGCTCGATGCCGATGCGCCGCTGCCGACGTTCATGTCGCCGCTCTCGGCTTTTCTGTCGCATGCCTCGCTCGAAGCCGGCGACAATCAGGCGCAGGCAGGTGAAGATGCGCTGCAATTGATGACGGTGCACTCGGCCAAGGGGCTGGAATTCAATGCGGTGTTCATCACCGGACTGGAAGAAGGCCTGTTCCCGCACGAGAACAGCGCCAAGGAAGACGGCGGGCTGGAAGAAGAGCGGCGCCTGATGTATGTGGCGATCACGCGCGCGCGCAAACGGCTTTACCTGAGCTTTTCACAGTCGCGCATGCTGCACGGCCAGACGCGTTACAGCATGCGTTCGCGCTTCTTCGACGAATTGCCGGACGAGGCGCTGAAGTGGCTTTCGCCGCGCGTGCAGCACCACTGGTTTGCCAACCCCAAGGCGGCCTGGGCGAAATCAGCCTGGGACGACGATGCGCCGGAGCAGGGCGTCAATCGTATCGCCCAGTCGTTCGGCCGCAAGGACACGCCCTGGCGCGCCGGACAGAACGTGGCACATGCCAAGTTCGGCGAGGGCGTGATCGTCAAGATCGAGGGCAGCGGCGACAATGCGCGGGCCCAGATCAACTTTGGCCGTCAGGGGCTCAAGGTGCTCGATCTCTCGGTGGCGAAGCTGGAAAAGGTCGACTGATCAGTCTTTTGTCTTGAGTTGCGGTTTGCCGAACAGCTCAACATAGCTTGGGTAGAACGAGCAATAGCCCAGCATCCAGAGGAAGAGCGAACACGGGATGGTCACGATCAGGGCCAGCATCTCGCTGGCGCCGGGCAGCAACGAGAGCAGCGCCGTCAGATTGATCGACACGAACAGCGAGATCGCCGCCCATGCCAGGATGTAGGCGATGAATGCCTTGATCGCGCGCAACACTGAAACGACGCTGAAGAAGATCGCCTTGGCCACCCCCAGGTTTTGCCAGGCGATCAATGGGGCGGCGAACCAGAGCGGCAAGATCAGGATTCGATAGACGGACATGCCGAAGAAGAGCGCCCGCACCACGGCTTCCTTGGTCGCCTGGTCCACGGTGCCGGTTGCACCGTCGTTCATTTTGATCATGGTGTCGATGAGTGTGCCGCCGCTATACCAATACATCGCGGCACCGGCCAGAAACGAGGCCACGACATAGCACAACCCCAAGCCGGCCAGCTTTGCCAGCGCCGGATTCCTCAGATAGGCGAAGAGCAAGCTCGGGCGCGCTTTCCGGTCCGCATCGACTTCGGCGCAGCCGAGCATGAAAGCGGTGGTGAACACCTGATTCAAGATCAGCAGCAGCAGGGAGCCAACCAGCGGCACGATCAGAAGCATCAGGTTGACTGTCACGTAAAGCAGGAACAGCAACGACAATTGGTTGGGCTGGCGCCGCAGCAGCGCGAAGCCGTCGCGTATCCATTGCAATCCGCTGGCGGCGGGCAGGCGTTGCATGTCAGGCTCCCGGTAAATCGGGCAGGGCGTGCGCGATGCGCTCGCGCAGGATGCGTTCGAAATGCGACGGATCGTGCGGCGTCAGCATGTGGGCGTCGCGCGGGATGTGGAAGTCGTACAGGCGCGAGAGCCAGAAACGCAGCGCGCCGGCGCGCAGTATGGTCTGCCAGGCGGCACGCTCGTCGCCGGTGAAGGGGCGCACGGCGTGATAGGCGTCGAGCAAGGCATGGACGCGCGCCAGCTCGGGCACGCCGGTGGCCAGATCGGTGCACCAATCGTTGACGCAGACGGCCACGTCAAAGAGCCAGGTATCGCAGCCGGCGAAGTAGAAGTCGAAGAAACCGGTCAGGCGGGTGCCGTCGAACATGACGTTGTCGCGGAACAGGTCGGCATGGATGGGGCCGGATGGCAGCCGCGCATAGGCCGGTGTGGCGGCGAACTGCTGCTGGAAGCCCACTTCGTCGTGCAGCAGTTGGCGGTTCGATTCCGGGAGAAACGGCAGCACGGCCGGTGCCGTTTCAACCCACCAGGCGAGGCCGCGCAGATTGGGCTGGCGGATGGTGAAATCCTGCCCGGCCAGATGCATCCTGGCCATCATGGCGCCGACGGCCGCGCAATGCGTGGGCTCGGGCGCAAGCTGGCATTTGCCTTCTAGCTTGGAGACGATCGCGGCCGGCTTGCCGTGCAGGCTGTTGAGGATGGCGCCGGAGGTGGTCGGCACCGGTGCCGGCACCAGCACTGCGCGATCGGCCAGGTGGCGCATCAGCTCAAGATAAAAGGGAAGCTGGTCGAAATGGAGCTTTTCGAAGATGGTCAAGACGAATTCGCCCGCTTCGGTATCGACGAAGAAGTTGCTGTTTTCGATGCCGCTGGAAATGCCTCGAATCGACTTGGCGTGGCCGAGGGGATATTGAACGATCCAGGATTCGAGGTCAGCCAAGCTGACCGAAGTGAAAACAGCCATATGCGAAGGTTCGATGCGAGAATATGGGAAAGCGCCAACCGGCGCTTTATTGCAACCTCATATTATGCATGATTCTCCCGCCGCTTCGGGCTGGGGCGGGCTTGCCGGGAAAAAGAATTATTTCTTGCCGCTATCGTCCGGTTGCGGCTCTTCTTCAGGCTTCTTTTTCTTGTCGCCCAGATTGAATTCGAGCACCTTCCATTCCGCGCCGCGGTTGAACGAGCTTTGCGCGTCGCCGGGCATGGCGTTGCCGACTTGCTGGTTGGGCTTGACGTAGTACGTGCTTACGCCGGTTTCGACCTTGACTTCCTTGATGCCGCTATCGTCGCGCGTCTCGGTAATCTTGTGCTCGCCGGGCGTCTTGCCGATCTTGACGGCGGGCGGTTCCGGGTCTTCGAGCTTTTCCAGCTTGCGGCCGTCGGGCGATTTGTCTGCCGTCGACTTGTCGGCAGGCTTGTCGCTCGGCTTGTCGGTCACCTTATTGGCCACCTTGTCGGCCGGTTTGGCGGGCTTGGCTTGTTTTTCGGTTGCTTGCTTGTCGGCGGGCGTGTCGGTCGTCGCCTGCTGGGCTGAAACCAGCACCGGCGCGAGCATCGCCGCAAGCGACAGGCTGAAAGTCAGCAATGCATGAGATGTGCGCATGGTAGCCTCGGTTAAGAACCCATTTCAAAATGAACGCGGCGTCGTTGCCAAGGGGGCGGTCATCCGCTTCCTTGCTGTACGATCGTGCGGTATTGCTCGCGGCGCCTACTCCCGGTCATGTTGAAATGGACTCGGATTCGTTGCCTTGACCACATTGTATCAAGGTTCTCTACACTTGAAATTTGACCTGGCGCAAGTCGAATGGTTCCTGTGGTGGTTTTTCAGAGGAAACTCGAAGGCGACCCTTCGATTTCGCCCAATTCGATGCCGCGCGCCTCGTAGAAAGCGAAAATCGCGTCGATGACGTTGGCCGGTTCGTCGATCAGCTGGATCAGGTCGAGATCGGCCGGGTCTATCATGCCGTCGGCGGCCAAGCGATGTTCGAACCAGTCCAGCAAGCCGCGCCAGAATGTCGTGCCGACCAGGATCACGGGGATGTGGCGCGATGTGCCGGTCTGGATCAATGTCAAGGCTTCGGTCAATTCATCGAGGGTGCCGAAACCGCCGGGCAGCACCACGTAAGCATCGGCGTACTTGACGAAGGCCACCTTGCGCGCGAAGAAATGGCGGAACGACAGGGAAATGTTTTGCCAGCGATTGCTGTTCTGTTCGCGCGGCAATTGGATGTTGAGGCCGACCGAGGAAGACAAGCCGTCAAACGCCCCCTTGTTGGCCGCTTCCATGATGCCGGGGCCGCCGCCCGAAATGACGGCGAAGCCGGCGTCGGACAGGCGACGCGCAATATCGACCGCCACGGCGTAATATGGATCTTCCGGCTTGGTGCGCGCCGAGCCGAAAATCGACACGGCCGGCCGCAGTTCGGCCAGGCGTTCTGCCGACTCGATAAACTCTGCCATAATCGTGAACATTTGCCACGATTCGCGCGCCTTCTTGGACGTGGCGCGTTCGGGATCGGTTATCCGCCGCAGCGGCGGCACGTTTTTGCCCTTCGAAGTCATATGAATAAAACCCTTTTATTGGTCGATGGCTCCAGCTATCTGTACCGCGCCTTCCATGCCCATCCGGACTTCCGCGATCCGCAGAACCGCCCTACGGGTGCGATCTACGGCATGGTGAATATGTTACGCCGTTTGCGCAAAGACTATGCGGCCGACTACATGGCCTGCGTATTCGACGCCAAGGGCAAGACCTTCCGCGACGATCTCTACCCCGAATACAAGGCGCAGCGCGCGGCCATGCCCGAAGAGCTTGCCATCCAGATCGAGCCGATCCACGAAATCGTGCGCGCGATGGGTTGGCCCATCCTGATGGTCGATGGCGTCGAAGCCGACGACGTGATCGGCACGCTGGCGGTGCAGGCGGAGAAGGAAGGCATGGATACCGTGGTCTCGACCGGCGACAAGGACCTGGCGCAATTGGTCACCGAGCGCATCACGCTGATCAACACCATGTCCAACGAAAAACTGGACATTGCGGGCGTCAAGGAAAAATTCGGTGTCGGGCCGGAATTGATCATCGATTACCTGACCCTGATCGGCGATACGGTCGACAACGTGCCCGGTGTGAACAAGGTCGGGCCCAAAACGGCTGTCAAATGGCTCACGCAATACGGCGATCTTGCTGGCGTGATGGCTAATGCCGCCGATATCGGCGGCGTGGTCGGCAACAATCTGCGCGAGGCGCTCGACTGGCTGCCCCAGGGCCGTGTGCTGATCACCGTGAAAACCGATTGCGACCTGTCGGCCCACATGAAGTCGATCGAGGAGTCGCTGCAACACAAGCCCGAAGACGTGGAAGCGCTCAAGGATTGCTTTGCCCGCGCCGGCTTCAAGACTTTCCTGCGCGAACTCGGCGGCACGCCGGGCGCATTGCCGGCGCCCGCGAAGGACAATGCCGATAACCAGGGCAGCCTGTTCGGTGGCGCCGAAGCGGAAGCCGCGGTTGAGCCGGCGGCGCTTGCCACGCCGGAGGTACCGGCGGCGCCGGCGGAAACGCGCTACGAAACCGTGTTGACCGATGCGCAGTTGCAGGATTGGCTGAAGCGCATCGATAGCGCCACATTGACTTCGATCGACACCGAAACCACCTCGCTTGAACCGATGCGTGCGCAATTGGTCGGCATTTCTCTGTGCTGCGAACCTGGCATTGCGGCCTACATTCCTGTGGCGCACCGTTATCAGGATGCGCCCGAGCAATTGGCGCGCGAACACGTGCTCGCCGTGCTCAAGCCCTGGCTGGAAAATCCCGCCAAGCCCAAGGTCGGGCAAAACCTGAAGTACGACAGCCACGTCTTCGCCAACCACGGCGTCAAGCTGGCCGGCATCGTGCACGACACCTTGCTCGAATCCTACGTGTTCGAGTCGCACCGCAATCACGACATGGACAGCCTGGCCTTGCGCCACCTGAATCACAAGACCATCACGTTTGAAGAAGTGTGCGGCAAGGGGGCCTCGCAGATCGGCTTTGACCAGGTCGAGATCGAGCGCGCCACCGCCTATGCCGCTGAAGACGCCGACATCACACTGCGCCTGCACCATGCGATGCTGCCGCATATCAATACCGACGGCTTGCGCTTCGTGTACGGCAAGATCGAGGTGCCGACTTCGGTGGTGCTGCAAAAGATCGAGCGCAACGGCGTGCTGGTCGACCCTGAGCGCCTGAACGCGCAATCGCATGAAATCGGCGTGAAGTTGCTTGATCTGGAAAAGCAGGCCTACGAGATTGCCGGCCAGCCGTTCAACCTCAATTCGCCGAAGCAGATCGGCGAGATATTCTTCGAGAAGCTGCAACTGCCGGTGGTGAAAAAGACGCCGTCGGGTTCGCCTTCGACCGACGAGGAAGTGCTGCAAAAGCTGGCCGAGGATTATCCCTTGCCCAAGGTCTTGCTGGAATTCCGCGGCCTCTCCAAGCTCAAATCGACCTATACCGACAAGCTGCCCAAGATGGTCAACCCCGACACGGGCCGCGTGCACACCAATTACGCGCAGGCGGTGGCGATTACGGGCCGGCTGGCGTCGAACGATCCGAATCTGCAAAACATCCCGATCCGCACTGCCGAAGGGCGGCGTATCCGCGAAGCCTTCGTTGCGCCCGAGGGCCGCGTGATCGTCTCAGCCGACTATTCGCAGATCGAGCTGCGCATCATGGCGCACCTGTCGGAAGACACCAACATGCTGCGTGCCTTCGCCGAGGGCGTGGACATCCACCGTGCCACCGCCTCGGAGATATTCGGCGTCAAGCCGGAAGATGTGGCGTCGGAACAGCGGCGCTATGCCAAGGTGATCAACTTCGGGCTGATCTACGGCATGAGCGCCTTCGGCCTGGCGGCCAACCTCGGTATCGAACGCTCTGCCGCCCAGTCCTACATCGAAAAGTATTTCCAGCGCTTCTCGGGCGTGCGTCAGTTCATGGACGACACCAAGATGACGGCCAAGTCCAAGGGTTACGTCGAAACCGTGTTCGGCCGGCGCCTGTGGCTGACCGAAATCAATTCGCCCAACGGCCCGCGCCGTGCCGGCGCCGAGCGCGCCGCGATCAACGCGCCGATGCAGGGCACGGCGGCCGACCTGATCAAATTATCGATGATTGCCGTGCAGGGCTGGCTGGAACAGGACCGCATGGATACCAAGATGATCATGCAGGTGCATGACGAACTGGTGCTCGAAGTGCCCGACGCCGAACTCGACACGGTGCGAGTCAGGCTGCCGGAATTGATGGCCGGTGTGGCGCAGTTGAAGGTGCCCTTGATCGCGGAAGTCGGCGTGGGCAAGAACTGGGACGAAGCGCACTAGAATATATGCTCGATGTCGGCCGGCATATTTACCCAGGCGTGCATGCGCTCTTCATAAACGGAAACGGTGGGGGCGGGAAAGGTCGGGTCCGCGAACGCGCCGACGGGAATGGCGACGCTGTCTTCCCTGCCTTGGGTGATGTAGTACACCGTCGTGCCGCATGTGGGGCAGAAGTGGAACGTGCCCCGGCCGCCTTCATCACCGACCCGGACATAGGTGCTTGACGTGCCGGCAATGGCCACGGCGTTCGCGGGAAATCGCGCCTGGGAGGCGAACACGCCGCCCGTTCTGCGCTGGCAAGCCAGACAGTGGCAGACGCCAACGCGAATGGGTTCGGCCGTTGTAGTAGCCGTGAGCTGGCCGCAACAGCAGCTAGCGGTTCGGGTGGTCGATGTCATCCTGTATGCTCCTCGGATTGGGTTCCGATAATTTAACATAGATGATCTGGGGCGATGCTTTTGTATAATTCCACGTTCTGCAACAATTTCTGATCGGGAAAACCATTAACTCCACGCTGATTTCCATCCTGCTCGCCACGACCATTGCCGGTGTCGTCAGCATCACGGCTGCCGCCGTGTTTTCGTTCGCGCTCTTGTCCAAAGTGGTTGAGCGCATGGTCAGCCTGTCGGTCGGCATTTTGCTCTCGACTTCGTTGTTGCATGCCTTGCCCGAAGCGTTTGAATCGAAGGCCGACACGCGCGCCTTGTTCGCCACGCTCCTGGCCGGCTTGTTCGCTTTCTTCCTGCTGGAAAAGCTCGCCATCCTGCGCCATTCGCACCACCACGAGCACGACGGCCACGCGCACGAGCACGGCCACGACGCGCACGAAGCGGGCAAGGCCGGCTGGATGATCCTGGTTGGCGATGGCTTGCACAACTTCACCGACGGCATCCTGATCGCGGCGGCCTTTTTGGCCAATCCCAACCTCGGCCTGGTCACGGGCCTGGCCATCATCGCGCACGAAATTCCACAGGAGATCGGCGACTTCATCGTGCTGTTGAATGCCGGCTTTTCCCGCAAGCGCGCCTATGGCTATAACCTGATCTGCAGCCTGATGGCGGTGGGCGGCGGCTTGCTCGGCTACGCGACCCTGGAGAAGGCCAGCCAATGGATACCTTACGTGCTGGTAGTCGCTTCGTCGGGCTTCATCTACATCGCCGTGTCGGACCTGATGCCGCAGATGCAGCGCCGGGCGACGCTGCGCGAGACGATTCCGCAGGTGATCCTGATTGCCTTGGGGGTAGGCGCGGTCTTGTTATTGACACACGGCCAGTAGCGAACAAAGAATCGTAGGGTGGGTCAGCGCAGAATCGTAGGGTGGGTGCAACCCACCTGCACTACGGAATGCCTACCAAGGCATTGGTGGGTTGCACCCACCCTACGTTCAGCCTAATCTACGACAATGGGATCAAGCCCCGGTCGCAACAGGCCGCGAAGCATCGGCGCACCACTCGCTCCACGATCCCGGATACAGCCCTGCGCCCGACATGCCGGCAACTTCCAGCGCCAGCAGATTATGGCAAGCCGTCACGCCCGAACCGCACTGCATGACGCTGGTTTCAGGATTGGCGACCACGCCCGACCATTCCTTGTGCAGCTGCTCGGCGTCCTTGAAACGCCCGTCGGCTTGCAGGTTGTCCTTGAAGAAGCGATTTTTCGCGCCCGGAATATGCCCGCCCACGGGGTCGATGGTTTCATTCTCGCCGCGGAAGCGGTCGGCTGCGCGTGCATCGACCACGGTAAGTTTTTTGTTCTCGAGGTTGGCCAGCACCGCTGCCACATCGACCGATTTGACCAATGAAGGCCGCTGCGAAATCGTGCCCGGTGCGACTTGCGGCACGACAGTGGAGAGGCCATGGCCTTCCGCGTTCCAGGCAGGCAGGCCGCCGTCGAGCACGGCCACGGCGGCATGGCCGACCCAGCGCAGCATCCACCACAGCCTGGCCGCATACATGCCGCCTTGCGCATCGTAGGCGACGACCTGGGTATCGTTATCGATGCCCCAGGCGCGCAGCGTAGCGCAAAACACCTCGGCTTGCGGCAGCGGGTGACGGCCGCGGAATTCGCCGTTGGGACCCGCGCGCTTGTTCGACAGGTCGTGATCCAGGTGGGCGAAGCGCGCGCCGGCGATGTGGCCCTCACGGTAGCCGGTGATGCCGGCTTCGGGATTCATCAGATCGTGACGGCAATCGATGACTACCCATTTCGGATCGGTCAGGTGTTGCGCCAACTCGGTGGCGCTGATCAAGACGGAATAACTCATGGCGTTTGTCTCCTGAGGTTAGGCTTCGGCCGCGATCGGATCGGTTTCGTTTGCGCCGGAAGCCGCTGCACGGGTTTGATTGCGATAATTATAAAACGTCGTGACCATGCCGGAGACCAGGATGATGGCAATGCCGACCCAGGACATAACGCCGAGCAAGTCTTGCCATACGATGATGCCCCAGATCGAGGAAAACACGATGCCGCTATATTGCAGGTTGGCCGTGACGAGCGGATGACCCAGGCGGTAGGCGCGCGTCATGGCGATCTGGGCAATGGTGGCGCACAGGCCCACCGCCGCGAGCAAGGCCGCGCCCTTGAGGTTGTGCGCATGCCAGGTGAATTGCTCGCTCGCGGCATGGCCGGCAAAACCGGCAAGGAAGCCCATGGCGGAAAAATAGAACACCACGCGGTATTCCGGCTCGCCCATCAGGCCGAGCTGGCGTACTTGCAGATAGGCCAGCGCCGAAAGGATGCCCGAGGCGAAGCCCAGCAGGATAGGCACGATCAGATTTGCCTGGAAGGAAGGTTGAAGCAGGATCAAGACGCCGGCGAAGCTGGCAATGATGGCCGAACCCATGCCCCAGGAAAACAAGCCTTTGCCGCGCACCAGGTTGGCCGTCAGCAGCATCAAGGCCATCCATACCGGCGACATGTAATTGAGCGTCATGGCTGTGGCCAGCGGCAATTTCGACACGGCATAAAACCATAACCACAATGAGGCCACCCCGGCGACACCGCGCCGCAAATGGTGCCAGGGCACCGGCGTGGCCATGCTGCCGCCGCGCACGCGCGTCATGAGCAGCAAAAACACCATGCCGATCAGCCCGCGATACATCACGATTTCGGATATCGAGTAATAGTCCGAAGCCAGCTTGACGCACACGCCCATGAAGGCGAACACGAAGCTGGCGAACAGCATCCAGAGCGATTGCATGGGCGTGGGAGGCGGTGTGGAAGGCGGTGGCATCTGCCGGCTTGCGCCGGCAGATCAGTTATGGAAAGGCGTCAGGGAAGGGCGATCTGCTGGCGGTACCACTCGTGGAAGTGCTGCATGCCGTCTTCCATGGGTGACTGGTAAGGCCCCGCATCGGTAGTGCCGCGCTCCATCAGGATGCGGCGCCCGGCATCCATGCGCAGGGCGATCTCGTCGTCCTCGATGGCGGTTTCCATGTAGGCGGCGCGTTCGGCCTCGACGAAGCCGCGCTCGAACAGCACGATTTCCTCGGGGTAGTAGAACTCGACCACGTTGGTGGTCTTTTGCGAGCCCGTGGGGTGCAGCGTCGACACCACCAGCACGTGCGGATACCATTCCACCATGATGTTGGGATAGAGCGTGAGCCAGATTGCGCCGAAAGGCGGCGCCGCGCCGTTGCGGAACTTCAGCACTTGCTCCTGCCACTTCTGGTACACCGGGCTGCCCGACTTGGCCAGCGCCTTGTTCACGCCCACCGTCTGCACGCTATAGTGTTCGCCGAATTCCCAGCGCAGGTCTTCGCACGAGACGAAGCCGCCCAGGCCCGGATGGAAGGGCTCGACGTGGTAGTCCTCAAGGTAGACCTCGATGAAGGTCTTCCAGTTGTAGTCGCACTCGTGCACTTCGACGTGATCGAGCATGTAACCCGAGAAGTCCAGGTCGTTCGCCACACCGAGCCTGGCCATGATGGACGCGACGTCGAAACCGTTCTTTTCGAACAGCAAGCCGTTCCAGTTCTGCAGCGGCGTGCGCGGCAGATTCAGGCAAGGCGTCGATTCAAAATGCGGCGCGCCGATCAATTCGCCCTTCAAATCGTAAGTCCAGCGATGCAGCGGACAGACGATGTTGCGGGCATTGCCGCGGCCATCAAACATCTTGGCCTGGCGATGGCGGCACACGTTGGATACCAGTTCGATGCCTTCGGCATTGCGAACCAGCATGCGGCCTTCTTTTTCCGATGCCAAGGCGGCGTAATCGCCGACATTGGGCACCATCAATTCATGGCCGACATAACGCGGGCCGGATTGGAAAACCTGTTGGATTTCCTGTTTTAACAGTTGTTCGTCGAAATAGACGTTGACTGGAAGTTGCGCGTTGGAGCGCGTGAGCTTGGCAAGAGTCGCCAGATCGGACATCCCCACCCCCCAAATTAATTTTCACCAACCTAAGAGAGAAAGAATCCGTAAATACCTATGTTCAAACGAGATGAAGAGGGAATTTCGGACAGAACCGCGGATTATACCCTAATCCCCGTGAAAATGGGGTAAGTATCTGAGTCTTATAAGGAAAATCGCCGCGAAAATCGTATATATCATTTTTCGCTGCGCACCCGGGGCGGCGCGGAAGCCGTGATACCACCGGTTATTTGTGCGATTGACAAGCAATTTGTCGGATCGGCGCATCGTTTGTCGTGCGGTAAAGGGTGGTTCCACGGCCCGTCGGGCATGGCTTCAGATGGTTTGATCTAAAATATCGGGCTACACTTTGAACATGGACACGACAGGCATGCCCAAGAAACCCGCAGCCGCCGAAGCAGCAAGCGCCGCACCGGCCACCTTTGAACAGGCCATGGCCGAATTGCAGCAGCTCGTTACGCAAATGGAAGCCGGCGAATTGGCGCTGGAAGTGTCGATTGCGGCCTACAAGCGCGGCTCGGAACTGGTCAAGTATTGCCAGTCCCAGCTTGACCGTGTCGAAGGGCAGATCAAGATTTTGGAAGGCGACATGCTCAAACCCTTCACGCCTGACGAGGCCGCAGAATGAGTGGCTCGGTGAGTGAATTCGCGCAATGGATGAAGGCGGTCCAGGGCCGTATGGAGCAGGCGCTGTCGGAATACCTGCCCGCAAGCGACGTGGTGCCGGCGCGCTTGCATGACGCGATGCGCTATGCAAGCCTGGACGGCGGCAAGCGCGTGCGCCCGCTCCTGGTGTTTGCGGCAGGCGAATTGTTTTCTGCCCACCCGGCCGCGTTGGCGCGTGCCGGCGCTGCGGTCGAAATGATCCACGCCTATTCGCTGGTGCACGACGACATGCCCTGCATGGACGACGACGAACTGCGCCGCGGCAAGCCCACGGTGCACGTCAAGTACGACGAAGCGACGGCTTTGCTGGTGGGCGATGCGCTGCAAGCGCAAGCCTTCATCGTCCTGTCGGCACAGGATGAGGGCATGCCCGAGGCTGTACGGCAACTGGCGCTGGTGCGCCTCTTGGCCGAGGCCTCCGGCTCGATTGGCATGTGCGGCGGGCAAGCCATCGATCTCGCCAGCGTGGGCATTGCGCTCTCGCGCGAACAGTTGGAACAGATGCATCGCATGAAGACCGGCGCGCTGCTGCGCGCGTCGGTGCTGTTGGGTGCGTGGTGCGGCAAGAGCATCGACGCCGATGAAGGCGCGGCGCTCGACCGTTACGCCGCCGCCATCGGCCTGGCGTTCCAGGTGGTCGATGATATCCTGGATGCGACCGAAGACTCGGCCGCGCTGGGCAAGACCGCCGGCAAGGATGCGGCGGACAACAAGCCGACCTATGTTTCCATCCTGGGATTGGAAGCATCGAAAAAATTGGCGGAAACCTTGCGCGGCGACGCCCACCGCGCAATCGAACAGTTCGGCGCCAAGGCACAGCGCCTGCGCGAACTGGCCGACCTGATCGTGCAGCGGAAAGCATAGTATGGACCTATTAAAAAAGATCAACGCCCCGGCCGACCTGCGCCAACTCCCGCGCCAGCAATTGAAGCCGCTGGCCGACGAATTGCGCCAATACGTGCTCGACTCCGTGTCGCAGACCGGCGGACACCTCTCGTCCAACCTCGGCACGGTCGAACTGACCATCGCGCTGCACTACGTGTTCAACACGCCGGAAGACCGCATCGTGTGGGACGTGGGCCACCAAACCTATCCGCACAAGATCCTCACGGGCCGGCGCGACAAGATGGCCACGCTGCGCCAGCACAACGGCATCTCCGGCTTCCCGCGCCGCAGCGAAAGCGAATACGACACCTTCGGCACGGCGCATTCGTCAACCTCGATTTCCGCCGCGCTCGGCATGGCCCTGGCCGCCAAGACCAAGGGCGAAGATCGCCACGCCATCGCCGTCATCGGCGACGGCGCCATGACGGCCGGCATGGCCTTCGAGGCGATGAACAATGCCGGCGTGTATGACGACATCAACCTGCTCGTGATCTTGAACGACAACGACATGTCGATCTCGCCGCCCGTGGGCGCCTTGAACCGCTACCTCGCGCGCCTGATGTCGGGCAATTTCTACGCCGCCGCCAAGAACGTGGGCAAGAGCGTGCTGCCGGGCCCCATGCTCGAATTCGCCAAGCGGCTCGAAGAACATGCCAAGGGCATGGTCGTGCCGGCCACCATGTTCGAAGAGTTCGGCTTCAACTACGTCGGCCCGATCGACGGGCACGACCTCGAATCGCTGGTGCCCACGCTGCAAAACCTCAAGAAATTGCGCGGCCCGCAATTCCTGCACGTCGTCACCAAGAAAGGCCAGGGCTACAAGCTGGCCGAAGCCGACCCCGTGCTCTACCACGGCCCCGGCAAGTTCAACCCCGCCGAAGGCATCAAGCCCTCCGCCACGCCAAGCAAGAAAACCTATACGCAAGTGTTCGGCGACTGGCTGTGCGACATGGCCGCCGACGACAAACGCCTGATCGGCATCACCCCCGCCATGCGCGAAGGTTCAGGCATGGTCGCGTTCGAAAAAGCCTTTCCCGGCCGCTATTACGACGTCGGCATCGCCGAACAGCACGCCGTGACATTCGCCGCCGGCCTCGCCTGCGAAGGCTTGAAGCCGGTCTTGGCAATCTACTCGACCTTCCTGCAACGCGGCTACGACCAGTTGATTCACGACGTGGCGCTGCAAAACCTCGATGTGACCTTCGCGCTCGACCGCGCGGGCCTGGTCGGCGCCGACGGCGCCACGCACGCCGGCAATTACGACATGGCCTATCTGCGCTGCATCCCCAACATGGCCGTGCTCGCCCCGTCCGACGAAAACGAATGCCGCAAGCTGCTCTCCACGGCCTTCCACCACACCGGCCCGGCGGCCGTGCGCTACCCGCGCGGCTCCGGCATCGGCGCGGCCATCGAGCCGGACCTGGCCACGCTGCCCTGGGGCAAGGGCGAAGTGCGCCGCGAAGGCAAGGGCATCGCCATCCTCGCCTTCGGCACCATGGTCGCGCCTAGCCTGAAGGCAGCGGAAGACTTGAATGCCACGGTCGCCGACATGCGTTTCGTCAAGCCGCTGGACGTGGAACTGGTCAAGCAACTGGCACAAAGCCACGAAGCCATCGTGACGGTGGAAGAAGGCGCCATCATGGGCGGCGCTGGTGCTGCGGTTGCCGAGGCACTTGCCGAAGCCGGCATCGTCAAGCCGGTGCTGCATCTCGGCTTGTCCGACAAGTTCATCGATCAGGGGGACTGCGCGCAATTGCTGGCGCTCTGCGGGTTGGATGCGGCGGGGATTGCGGCGTCGATCAGGAAGCGGTTTGGCAAGGGTGAGCCTCGGTTGGTGGTGAATAACTAATTGCTACCTGATCGTTGATCCAGAAGTGTCGGGCGGTTGTTCGCCCTGCTTGCTACTTGCTATCGAGATTTGACCGAGTCGTCTTTTTGTATTTTTTCGATCGTGTAGAACACGCCGTATAGAAAATCGTATTGCTTTTTTTCGATTCTCTTTTGCACGATTGAATATGGGAATGAAATGACCTCGGCTTTTTTCCCGCGGACCGCAAAATCTGTTCCATATTCATCGTTTATTTCAACCCATTCCATATTCAAGTCAGTCGCGCATTTGTTTCCAAGATAGCTGCCCAACATTTGCGTCACTTGCGCATCTGAATAGCGCTTTTCTTTGGACAATTGCCACGCACGAAACGCGAGATCATAATCTTTTAGATCTGCCGATTTGACTTTGGGAAGATAGTACTTTACGAAGGCCAAGGCTTCCTTGCTTTGCGCGTCAATGTTGCTAAGTTCCTGTTTGTTCAATACACGAGTCTTTTGGTGGGTCGGGGCCACATTCGTAACTGTATTCGTCACGGTTTCACCATTCGGCAGCTTGACTTCCTGAGTTTTCTTGGAGTCGGCCATTGTTTCGCTTGCCTGGAACATCAAAAGCAAAAACAGTATGAATTTCGCGACATGTCCCTTGGGGCGAGTGCGCCCCCGATTTTTCAATATCACCTTCAAAGCGAAATCATTCGAGAGCATCGCGTTTGCGCTCCTTCTCCCACAACACATCACTCCCCCCAGCAAACCGATTCAACACCCGCGACAGCACAAACAACAAATCCGACAAGCGATTCATATACTGCCGTGGCGCCTCGTTGATCGTCTCCGATTTCCCGAGACTAACAATACTGCGCTCCGCCCGCCGGCACACCGTGCGGCACACATGCGCCACCGCCGCCGCGCGCGAGCCGCCCGGCAGGATGAAATCCTTCAAGGGCGGCAGATCGGCATTGTATTTTTCCAGCAAGCCATCAAGCCGCGCCACTTGCACCTCGGTGATCAGCGTATAGCCGGGGATGCACAGCTCGCCGCCCATGTCGAACAAGTCGTGCTGGATCGAAATCAATTCCTCGTGCAGCGCCTCAGGCAGGTCTTCGCACAGCAGCATGCCGATCTGCGAATTCAATTCGTCGACGTCGCCCATGGCGTGCACGCGCAGGCTGTCCTTGTCGGTGCGGCTGCCGTCGCCCAGGCCGGTTGTGCCCTTGTCGCCGGTGCGGGTGGCGATTTTCGATAGTCGGTTGCCCATGATGTTTCTTGGTCCCTGGAGGGAAGTGTGAGGATGCGGTAATTTTACGCGCTTTACCTTATCCTTCCCACGAATCGGACGGCCGCCCCGCTGTGGGTCCCCGTTTTCACGGGGGCGAGGGATGCAGGCCAGTGCGCCAAGTCTGCCACCGCCTTGCCGCTTCAGTAGTAAAATCGGAGGAAACACGGAGACAGGCATGAACCACTCATCCCCGCCGCCCAGGCCTGCATTGCCGCAAGAATTCTCCGCGGCACTCTCGGCCATGTTCGGCGAGCGTTTCACGACCAAGGAAGCGGTGCGCGCGCATCACGGCCGCGACGAGTCGTTCTACGACCCGATGCCGCCCGATGCCGTGCTCTATGCGCTCTCCACCGAAGAGGTGGCGTCCGCCGTCGCGTTGTGCCGCACCCATCGTGTGCCTGTGATCGCGTTTGGCGCCGGCACCTCGCTCGAAGGTCACGTGCTGGCGCCCAAGGGCGGCTTGACCATCGATCTGTCCGAGATGAACCAGATGGTCGCCTTGCATGCGGAAGACTTGACCGTCACCGTGCAAGCCGGCGTCACGCGCAAGCAATTGAATGCCGAGATCAAGGACAGCGGCCTGTTCTTCCCCATCGACCCCGGCGCCGACGCGACGCTGGGCGGCATGGTCGCCACGCGCGCTTCGGGCACGAATGCGGTGCGCTACGGCACCATGCGCGAGAACACGCTGACGCTGACCGTGGTTCTGCCCAATGGCCGCATTGTCAAGACCGGCACGCGCGCGCGCAAGTCTTCCGCGGGTTACGACCTGACGCGCCTGTTCGTCGGCAGCGAAGGCACGCTCGGCATCGTCACCGAAGTCAGCGTCAAGCTGTATCCGCTGCCCGAGGCGGTGTCGGCGGCGATCTGTTCCTTTCCCGGCACGGGCGATGCGGTCAAGGCGGTGATCGAGACGATACAGATGGGCATCCCTGTCGCGCGTGTCGAATTCCTCGACGAGAACGGCGTCAAGGCGATCAATGCGCGCGACAAGCTCGGCCTGCCTGAGCAGCCATTGCTTTTGTTCGAATTCCACGGCAGCGCCGCCGGTGTCGAGGAACAAGCGCAAGTGGTGCGGGAAATTGCGGCAAACCATGCTGCAACCGGTTTCGAATGGGCCACCACACCGGAAGAGCGCACACGATTGTGGGCCGCGCGCCACAATGCCTATTTCGCGCTCTTGCACATGCGCCCCGGCTGCCGCGCCATCTCGACGGATTGCTGCGTGCCGATCTCGCGCCTGGCCGAATGCATTCTGGACACCAAGGCCGACTGCGAAAAGCACGGCATCATCTACTCCATCATCGGCCACGTCGGCGACGGCAACTTCCACGTGCTGATGATGATCGATCCGAACGATGCCGCCGACGTGGCCATGGCCGAAGGCATCAACGCACGCCTGGTGTCGCGTGCGCTCGACATGGATGGCACCTGCACCGGCGAGCACGGCGTGGGCATGCACAAGATGGAATTCCTCAAGCAGGAACACGGCGAAGATGCGCTGGCGCTCATGCGCAGCCTGAAGCATGCCATCGATCCGGACAACCTGTTCAACCCCGGCAAGATCGTGTCCTGGGATGCATAACAGTGACATGAGCGCGACATGAACGCCCCAGCGGAATCCCCCGGCCTGGCACACGAGCGGCAAATTCTGATCGGCGAATTGCGTGAAGTGCTGCCTGCGCGTTCGGTGCTGTTCGCCGAGGAAGACACGCGCCCCTATGAATGCGACGGCCTCGCAGCCTACCGCCAATTGCCGCGCGCCGTCGTGTTGCCGGAAAACGAAGCGGAAGTGATTGCCACGCTCAAGACCTGCCATCGGCTTGGCGTCAAGATCGTGCCGCGCGGCGCCGGCACCGGCCTCTCGGGCGGCGCGATGCCGATCGCCGAGGGCGTGGTGCTGTCCACGGCCAGGCTCAACCGCATCGTCAAGCTCGACCCCTTCGCACGCACCGCTGTGGTCCAGCCCGGGGTGCGCAATCTGGCGATATCCGATGCGGCTGCGCAGCACGGCTTGTATTATGCGCCTGACCCGTCGTCGCAGATCGCCTGCACCATAGGCGGCAACGTGGCCGAAAATTCCGGCGGCGTGCATTGCCTCAAATATGGCTTGACCGTGCACAACGTCTTGCGCGTGCGGCTGGTGACGATGGCAGGCGACGTGCTGGAGTTGGGCAATGGCGCGCTCGATGCGCCGGGGCTGGACTTGCTGGCTGTGTGCATCGGGTCCGAAGGCATGTTGGGCGTCGTCACCGAAGTCACCGTGAAATTGATTCCCAAGCCGCAGACCGCGCAAGTCGTCATGGCCTCGTTCGACGATGTGGTCAAAAGCGGCAATGCCGTGGCCGACGTGATCGCAGCCGGCATCATTCCCGCCGGGCTGGAGATGATGGACAAGACCTCTTCGCGCATGGTCGAGCCGTTCGTCAAGGCGGGTTACGACATCGATGCCGAAGCCATCCTCTTGTGCGAATCCGACGGCACGGCGGAAGAAGTCGCGGAAGAAATCGCACGCACGAGCGCCGTGCTGCAAGCGGCCGGCGCGACGGCGATCACGGTCTCGCACAACGAAGCCGAGCGTTTGCGCTTCTGGTCCGGGCGCAAGAATGCGTTTCCGGCGGCGGGCCGCATCTCGCCCGATTACTACTGCATGGACGGCACCATCCCGCGCCGCTGCCTGGCCCAGGTGCTGACCGGCATCGCCGCAATGGAAAAGAAATACGGCCTGCGCTGCGCCAACGTGTTCCACGCCGGCGATGGCAACCTGCATCCGCTGATCCTGTTTGACGCCAACATCGCCGACGAATTCCATCGCGCCGAATTGTTCGGCGCCGATATCCTGGAGCTGTGTGTGGCTGTCGGCGGCACCATCACCGGCGAGCATGGCGTGGGCATAGAAAAGATCAACTCGATGTGCGTACAATTTTCGCCTGCCGAGCGCGAGGCGTTTTTCGCCGTCAAGCGCGCCTTCGATCCGGCCATGCTGTTGAACCCCGACAAGGCGATCCCCACGCTGCACCGCTGCGCCGAATACGGCAAGATGCACATCCAGCGCGGGCAACTGCCGTTTCCCGATCTGCCGCGCTTTTGATACATGGAAGAAATCAAACAAACATTCAGGGACAGGATCGCCGCCGCCAATGCCGATGGCAAGCCTTTGCGCATCGTGGCAGGCGGCAGCAAGGATTGGTATGGCAACGCGCTGGTGGGCGAGCCGTTCGACGTGTCGACCTACCGCGGCATCATCCAATACGACCCGACCGAACTCGTGATCACGGCACGCTGCGGCACGCCCTTGGCCGAAGTCGAAGCGGCGCTGGCCGAAAAGGGGCAAATGCTAGCCTTCGAACCGCCGCACTTCGGCGGGACCGCGATAGGCGCCAACGCCACGATAGGCGGCATGATCGCCTGCGGTTTATCCGGTCCGCGCCGCCAGGCGGCAGGCGCGGCGCGCGACTTCGTGCTCGGCGCCGTGCTGATGGATGCCAAGGGCGAGGTGCTGCACTTCGGCGGACAGGTGATGAAAAACGTGGCCGGCTATGACGTGTCGCGCCTGTTGACCGGTTCGCTCGGCATGCTCGGCCTGATCCTCGAAGTTTCGATCAAGGTCTTGCCGCGCCCGGTTGCCGAGCGCACGCTGCGCTTTGCCCTGGACCAGGGCGAGGCCATCGCCAAGCTCAACCACTGGGCCGGGCAGCCTTTGCCGATCACAGCTAGTGCCTGGAGTGAAGGCGCTTTGACGCTACGCCTGTCGGGCGCTGCGGCTGCGGTCGATGCCGCTTGCAAAAAATTTGGCGGCGAGGAAGTGCGTGATGCCGCCGAATTCTGGGTCGGCGTGCGCGAGCACACGCACGCTTTCTTCGATGCCGCCCCGACGCTGTGGCGCCTGTCCGTGCCGCCGACCACGCCGCCCATCGATGTGCATGGCGCGCAGTTGATCGAATGGGGTGGCGCACAGCGCTGGCTCAATAGCGATGCGAGCGTGGGCGACATCCGCGCGGCTGCCGAGCACCTCGGCGGCCATGCCACGCTGTTTCGCGGTGGTGACAAGGCAGTCGGCGTGTTCCATCCGCTCGCACCCGTCGTCATGCAAGTCCACCGCAATCTCAAGGCGGCTTTCGATCCACGCGGCATCTTCAATCCGGGCCGGCTGGTTCCGGGGATCTGACCATGCAAACCAACCTGGCAGACTTCATCAGGAACACACCCGAAGGCGAGGAGGCCGATGCCATCCTGCGCCGCTGCGTGCACTGCGGCTTTTGTACCGCGACTTGCCCGACCTATCAATTGCTGGGCGACGAACTCGATGGCCCGCGCGGGCGCATCTACCTGATCAAGCAGGTACTCGAAGGCGTGCAGCCGACCGAGGCTACGCAACTGCACCTCGATCGCTGCCTGACCTGCCGCAACTGCGAAAGCACCTGTCCTTCGGGCGTGCAATACGGCCGCCTGCTCGACATCGGACGCCAGGTGGTCGAGCAAAAGGTGCCGCGTCCCTTGATGCAGCGAGCAACACGCGCCGCATTGAAAACCGTGTTGCCGCGCAAGTGGCTGTTCACGCCCCTGTTCAAAACCGGGCAAGCCATGCGCGCGGTATTGCCGCAAACCTTGCAGCGCAAGCTCCCGGTCAGCGCGCCAGCCGGCGCCTGGCCGACGCGGCAGCACCCGCGCAAGATGCTGGTGCTGGACGGCTGTGTGCAACCTGCCATGGCGCCCAACATCAATGCCGCCGCGGCGCGCGTGCTCGACGCGCTTGGCGTCCAATTGCAAGTCGCGCCCAAGGCCGGCTGCTGCGGCGCCTTGCGCTTTCATCTGAACGAGCAGGAAGCGGGACTGAACGACATGCGCCATAACATCGACGCATGGTGGCCTTACGTGGAACAAGGCGCCGAAGCCATCGTCATGACGGCGTCAGGCTGCGGCGTCACGGTCAAGGAATACGGCCACTTGCTCGCCCATGACCGAGCCTATGCGGCCAAGGCGCAACGTATCTCCGAATTGTGCCGCGACCTGTGCGAAGTGCTGGAGCCGTTCGCGCCCGAATTGCAAAAGAAAATCACACCCAAGCCGCACAAGGTCGCTTATCACCCGCCTTGCACGCTGCAGCATGGGCAGCAGTTGCGCGGCAAGGTCGAGACGGTATTGCGCGCGGCGGGTGTCGAGGTATCGCTATGCGCCGACAGCCATCTATGCTGCGGCTCGGCAGGGACGTATTCGATCCTGCAACCGGAATTATCGACCCAGTTGAGGAACAACAAGCTGGCGCATTTGAATGCGACGGGAGCGGAGACGATCGTGTCGGCCAACATCGGCTGCCTTACCCATTTGCAGTCAGGCACCGAGACGCCGGTCAAGCATTGGATCGAGCTGATTGATGAGATGCTGGTGCGGCTTGCGGGAAAGTAGTATTTCAGCCTACGGCCGAGCGGTGCTCCGGCTGAACTCCCCTCGCCCGCAGGCGGGAGAGGGGTGGGGGTGAGGGCGGTTGTGTTCCGGCTGCGCTCGAAAATACTTAGACTGTGCGCTATCCCCGTCACCCCCCGCTCATCTCCCTTGTGTCCCTACGCTGGGCGCCCCTATAGGGAGAACACGCACTTGCAAGCGCGTGTCGTTTCGTCGGCGCGGAGCATGCTCCGCGAAACCCCGACCCCGCCGCCTGCAGGCCAGGGGAGTCGGGTAAATTGCGTGACGCTTACTCCGCCAGCAGCTTCTCGATATCCCCCAACAACTCCTTGGGCGCAGTCTGCGGCGCATAGCGCTTGAACACCGAGCCATCCTTCTTCACCAGGAACTTGGTGAAATTCCACTTGATCGCTTCGCTGCCGAGGATGCCGCGGCCTTCCGATTTCAGGTATTTGTACAGCGGGTGTGCGTTGTCGCCATTGACGTCGATCTTGGCGAACATGGGGAAGTTCACGCCGTAATTCTTTTGGCAGAACGCGCCGATTTCCTCGGCATTGCCCGGTTCTTGCCCGCCGAACTGGTTGCATGGAAAGCCCAGCACTTCCACGCCCTTGTCCTTGAATTGTTCGTAGACCTTTTCCAGCCCTTCGTACTGCGGCGTGAAGCCGCAATTGCTGGCGGTGTTTACGATCAGCAAAACCTTGCCGCGGTATTGATCGAGATTGACGGTGCTGCCGGCCAGGCTTTCTGCCGTGAAGTCGTAGACGGTTGCCATGATTAGACGATCCCCAGATGTTCGGTGCCCTTGCTCAAGTCGCGCGACTTGGCATCCTTGCTGCGCAGCTTGATGGCCAGGCGCAGGTCGTTGACCGAGTCGGCGTTGCGCAGCGCGTCTTCATACGAAATCTTGTCGATCTCATAGAGGTCGAACAGCGCCTGGTCGAAGGTTTGCATGCCCAGCTCGCGCGACTTCTTCATGATTTCCTTGATCTCGTGCACGTCGCCCTTGAAGATCAGGTCCGAGATCAGCGGCGAGTTCAGCATTACCTCGACTGCGACGCAACGGCCCTTGGTGTCGCGCAAGGGAATCAGGCGTTGCGAGATCATGCCCTTCAGGTTCAAGGACAAGTCCATCAGCAATTGCTGGCGCCGCTCTTCGGGGAAGAAGTTGATGATGCGGTCGAGCGCCTGGTTCGAGCTGTTGGCGTGCATGGTGGCTAGGCACAGGTGGCCGGTTTCGGCGAAGGCAATGGCGAAGTCCATCGTTTCGCGGTCGCGGATTTCGCCGATCTGGATCACGTCGGGCGCCTGGCGCAGTGTGTTCTTCAAAGCCACGCCCCAGCTCTCGGTATCCGAGCCGACGTCGCGCTGGGTCACGATGCAGTTGCGGTGCGGGTGGATATATTCGACCGGGTCTTCAATCGTGATGATGTGGCCGTGGCTGTTTTCGTTGCGGTAGCCCAGCATGGCCGCCAGCGTGGTCGATTTGCCCGAGCCGGTCGCGCCGACCATGATCACCAGGCCGCGCTTGGTCATCGCCACATCTTTCAGGATCTGGGGCACGCCCAGGTCTTCGATCTTGGGGATCGCGGTCGTGATGGTACGCAGCACCATCCCGACCTTGCCCTGCTGCACGAAAGCAGAGACGCGGAAGCGCCCCAGGTCGCCCGGGCTGATCGCGAAGTTGCATTCCTTGGTCGCTTCGAATTCGGCCGACTGCTTGTCGTTCATGATGGCGCGCGCAAGCTCCACCGTGTGGGTCGGCGTCAGCGGCTGGTTCGACACCGGCGTCATCTTGCCGTCGATCTTGAAGGCGGGAGGGAATTCCGACGTGATGAACAAGTCGGAACCGTTCTTGCTGACCATCAGGCGCAGCAAGTCGTACATGAATTTTGTTGCCTGGTCGCGTTCCATGATGCTTCCTTGATGATTGGACGATTAGCCGGGGAAATTTTCCGGCGTCTTGGCCGCGCCGCGCGCCGCGGCTCCCGAGATGACGTTGCGTCGCACCAGGTCGGTCAGGCAACTGTCGAGCGTCTGCATGCCCATGTTGGCGCCGGTCTGGATCGCGGAATACATCTGCGCGATCTTGGCTTCGCGGATCAGGTTGCGGATCGCCGGCGTGCCGATCATGATTTCATGCGCGGCAATACGGCCCGAACCATCCTTGGTCTTCAACAGCGTTTGCGAAATGACCGCCTGCAAGGATTCGGACAGCATAGCACGCACCATTTCCTTTTCTTCGCCGGGGAACACGTCGACGATACGGTCGATGGTCTTGGCGGCGGAGGAAGTGTGCAGCGTGCCGAACACCAAGTGGCCGGTTTCCGCAGCCGACAATGCCAGGCGGATCGTTTCCAGGTCGCGCAACTCGCCCACCAGGATCACGTCCGGGTCTTCACGCAGGGCCGAACGCAAGGCGGCGGAAAACGAATGGGTGTGCGGGCCGACTTCACGCTGGTTGATCAGGCACTTCTTCGAGTCGTGCACGAATTCGATCGGATCTTCAATAGTCAGGATGTGAGCATACTCGTTTTCGTTGACGTGGTTCACCATGGCCGCCAATGTGGTCGATTTGCCCGAGCCGGTCGGGCCGGTGACGAGCACCAGGCCGCGCGGCTTCAGCGACAGGTCGGCGAAAATCTTGGGGCAATTCAGCGTCTCCAGGCTCAAAATCTTCGAGGGAATGGTACGCAGCACGGCGGCGGCGCCGCGATCCTGGTTGAAAGCGTTGACGCGGAAGCGTGCCAGGCCGGGAATGGCGAACGAAAAGTCGCATTCGAGGTTTTCTTCATAGGCCTTGCGCTGGCCGTCGTTCATGATGTCATAGATCATGCCATGCACATCCTTGTGCTCAAGCGGCGGCAGGTTGATACGGCGCACGTCGCCGTGCACGCGGATCATGGGCGGCAAACCGGAAGAAAGATGCAAGTCGGAAGCATTGTTCTTGACCGAGAACGCCAGCAATTCGGAAATGTCCATTTATAATCCTTGAGCTTCGTGGAGTCTGAAGGCCTTCTAAAAACGGGCAGGGCCAGGCGCCGCGACGCAGGCAGCAGCACGGCGAGGGGCCGGTCGGCCGCCCCCGGCAACAACGCCATGTCCGTTTTTAGAAGGCCTTTTGTTAAATTTGTTTTTGATTATGTCCTCAATCGCGGAAAACTTGCAAGCCGTACTCGCGCGGATTCATTCAGTGAAAATTCACCACGGACGCGAGGGTGAAGCGGTAGATCTCTTGGCGGTGTCCAAGACCTTCGGTATGGACGCCGTGATCGAGGCTGCCGCTGCGGGGCAAATCGACTTCGGCGAGAATTACTTGCAAGAAGCATTGGACAAGAAGCAAGCCATCCAGGCCGCACGTCCTGATTTGTTATTGAAATGGCACTTTATCGGGCCGATTCAGAGCAATAAGACGCGTCCGATCGCGGAAAACTTCGATTGGGTGCACTCGGTCGAGCGGGAAAAAATAGCGCAGCGGCTGGCACAGCAGCGTCCCGCTCACCTGCCGCCGCTCAATGTTTGCCTGCAGGTCAACGTCAGCGGCGAGGCCAGCAAGAGCGGCGTCGCGCCGGAAGAACTCTCCGCGTTGGCGCATGCTGTGGCGAAATTGCCGCAATTGAGGTTGCGCGGCTTGATGGCCATACCCGAGCCGGAAGACGATTTTGAACAGCAGCGCGCGCCGTTTCGCAAGTTACGCACCATGCTGGAGCAATTGCGCGCCGAAGGCTTGGCACTCGATATCCTGTCCATGGGCATGTCGGCCGACATGGATGCCGCGATCGCGGAAGGCGCCACCATCGTGCGCGTCGGCACGGCCATTTTTGGAAAGAGACATTATGCATAACGCATTGAAGATAGCCTTCATCGGTGGCGGCAACATGGCCGCCGCCCTGCTCGGCGGCCTGGCCGGCAAACTGACTGCCGGCGCCAACATTCACGTGATCGATCCCAACGCCGATGCGCTATTGCGCCTGCGCGAGCGCTTCGGCGTCAATACCGCCGGCAGCGTCGATGCGGCCGTGGCACAGGTCGACGTGGTGGTGCTGGCGGTCAAGCCGCAACAGATGAAAGAGGTGGCTGCGGCGCTTCTGCCGCATATCGGTTCGCAATTGGTGTTGTCGATTGCGGCAGGCATACGCGCCGTCGATCTGTCGCGCTGGCTCGGCGGCCATCAGGCCATCGTGCGCGCTATGCCCAATACGCCGGCCCTGATCGGTCAGGGCATCACCGGCATGGTGGCGACCGCAGGCGTGTCGCAAGAGCAGAAGGACGCAGCAGAGGCCATCATGCGCTCGGTCGGCGCGACGGTCTGGCTCGCCGAAGAAAGCCTGATCGATCCCGTCACCGCGATTTCGGGCAGCGGCCCGGCCTACGTGTTCTATTTCATCGAAGCGATGCAACAAGCGGCGCAGGAGATGGGCTTGACCGCCGAGCAGGGCACGCAATTGGCGATCGCCACCTTTACCGGCGCGGCGCAACTGGCGGCGCAATCCGACGAGCCGGTGTCAGTCTTGCGCGAACGGGTGACGTCGAAAGGCGGCACGACTTACGCAGCCTTGACCAGCATGGAGCAAAGCGGCGTGAAGCAGGCCATCGTCAAGGCCTTGCATGCCGCAGCGGCGCGCGGCAAGGAATTGGGCGAGGAATTTGGTAAGGACTAGCCCGTGACGTCACGCTCTTAATCCGTCATCCCCGCGAAAGCGGGGATGACAGAGTTAGTGTTAGCCGAGTAAATAATCCAACGCAATCCCCGCAAACACCGCCGCGCCAAGCCAGTTGTTATGCCTGAACGCCGCGAAGCAAGGCATGCGCTCGCGGCCGCGAATCAGGAAGTAGTGGTACACCGCGCAAGCCAGCGCCCCCGCCATCCCGAGCAGGAACCAGCTATGCAGGCCGAACTGCCAACCCACGGACAGTGCAATCGCGCCCGCGCCGGCATAGCACAACATCACGGCAGCCACGTCATAGCGGCCGAACGTGATCGCCGAAGTCTTGATGCCGATTTTCAAATCGTCGTCGCGGTCGACCATCGCATACTCGGTATCGTAGGCAATTGCCCACAGAATATTCGCCCCCAGCAGCACCCAGGCGGCAAGCGGAACCGTATTTTGCACGGCGGCAAACGCCATCGGAATGCCAAAGCCGAACGCAATGCCCAGGTAAGCCTGGGGAATCGCGAAGAAGCGCTTGAAGTAGGGGTAGCTGGCGGCGATGGCGACTGCCGCAACCGACAATTCCTTGGTCAAGAGATTCAAGGGCAAAATCAGCGCAAACGCAATCAACGCCAGCACCGCAGCCAGCGCCACCGCTTCCCAGCCCTTGATCCGGCCGCTGGTCAAGGGGCGTTCGGCCGTGCGCTTGACATGCTTGTCGAAATCGCGGTCGGCATAGTCGTTGATCGCGCACCCGGCCGAGCGCATCAGCACCGTGCCCAGCGTGAAGATCACGAAGAGGCGCCAATCGGGTGCCCCGTTCGAAGCCAGCCACAGCGCGGCCAGCGTGGGCCATAGCAAGAGCAGGATGCCGATCGGCTTGTCCAGCCGCGTCAGCTTGATGTACAGCTTGAATCGATGCATCACTGTAGCATCAGCCTTCGGCGAGTGCATCGTCCAGCATGGTTACGCCGGGCAGCTCGCATGCCAGGATCGCTTGGCGCACCGCATCGATGGCCGGTGTGCGCGTGAAGCTCTTGCGCCACGCAATGACCACACGGCGCGAAGGCACGGGGTCGGCGAAGGGCACATAACGCAGCATGCCATTCTTGTCCGGATTGGCCGGCACCGAGGCCGAGGGCAGCACGGTGATGCCGATGCCCGAGGCTACCATGTGGCGTATGGTTTCGAGCGACGAGCCTTCGAAAGTGCGCGCGATGCCGTCGCCGGTAGTGGAAAAGCGCGACATCTCGGGGCAGACTTCCAGCACCTGATCACGGAAGCAATGGCCATTGCCGAGCAAGAGCATGGTCTCGGACTTCAAATCGTGCGCATTGATGTGCTCGCGTCCGGCCCAGGGATGATGCTTGGGCAGGGCCACGACGAAGGGTTCGTCATAGAGCGGCTGCACCATCAAGCCTTGTTCCGGGAACGGCAGCGCCATGATGGCGGCGTCCAGCTCGCCCTGGCGCAACAGCTCGACCAAGCGCGCGGTGAAATTCTCCTGCAGCACCAGCGGCATCTGCGGCACATGCTCGATCATGTTCTTCACGAGCTGCGGCAGCAGGTAAGGCGCGATCGTATAGATGATGCCCAAGCGGAACGGCCCCACCAGCGGATCCTTGTTCTGCTTGGCGATTTCCTTGATCGCAGCGGTCTGCTCCAGCACGCGCTCGGCCTGGGCCACGATTTGCGCACCGAGCGGCGTAGTCGAGATTTCCGTGCCGCCGCGCTCAAAAATCACCACGCCCAGCTCGTCCTCAAGCTTCTTGATCGCCACCGACAGCGTAGGCTGGGCCACGTAGCAAGCCTCGGCAGCATGGCCGAAATGTTTTTCGCGCGCGACGGCGACGATGTATTTCAGTTCGGTAAGGGTCATGCTCAAGGTCCGCGCGGACGCGGGCTGGTTTCATTGAGCTGTATTCTATAGCTTATAGAGCGACCGCGCCGAAGGTGGGGCGCGAAAGATGGTCAAGCCTTCAGGTATTCCTCGCGCGAGCCGAGCCAGCGCGCCAGATGCGCATCGACCGTGGCGGGATCGGTGTGCAACAGTTGCTGCGCCGTATCGCGTGCCGACTCCACCAGCCACTGATCGGTTTCGAGATCGGCAAAACGCAGCATGGCCTGGCCCGACTGGCGCGCGCCGAGGAATTCGCCGGGCCCGCGGATGCGCAGATCGGTGCGCGCAATCTCGAAGCCGTCGGTCGTCTCGCGCATCGTGCCAAGACGCTGACGCGCCACCGGGCCGAGCGGCGATTGGTAGAGCAGCAGGCAGGCCGAAGCCGCCGCGCCGCGCCCCACGCGCCCGCGCAATTGATGCAGTTGCGACAGGCCGAAGCGCTCGGCATGCTCGATCACCATCAGCGAAGCATTGGGCACATCCACGCCCACTTCGATCACCGTGGTGGCAACCAGCACGTGCACCTCGCCCTGCGCAAAGGCCTCCATCACGTCCTGCTTCTCGGCCGACTTCATGCGGCCATGCACCAGGCCGACGTTCAACTCGGGCAGGGCTGCCGCCAGCATCGCGTGCGTGTCGATGGCGGTTTGCAGTTGCAATGTCTCCGATTCCTCGATCAAGGGGCAGACCCAATACACCTGCCGTCCTTCGCCTGCCGCCGCATGCACGCGCGCTATTACTTCATCGCGCCGCTCCTGATCGATCACGCGCGTGACGATGGGCGTGCGCCCCGGCGGCAATTCGTCGATGGTCGATACTTCCAGATCGGCGTAGTAAGTCATCGCCAGCGTGCGCGGAATCGGCGTGGCCGACATCATCAACTGGTGCGGCACCAGACTGGCCGCCGCCACGCCCTTGTTGCGCAAGGCCAGGCGCTGCCCAACGCCAAAGCGATGCTGCTCGTCGACCAGCACCAAGCCCAGGCGCGAGAACTGCACCGCATCCTGGATCAGCGCGTGCGTGCCGATCACAAGCTGCGCCTCGCCCGATTCGATGCGCGCCTGCGCTTCCTGCTTTTCCTTCTTCTTCAGGCTGCCGGTCAGCCAGGCCACGTTGACGCCCAAGGGCTCCATCCAGGCCGCGATCTTGCGGAAATGCTGGTCCGCCAGGATCTCGGTCGGCGCCATCAGCGCCGCCTGGAAGCCGCTATCGATCGCCTGTGCGGCAGCAAGCGCCGCCACCACGGTCTTGCCGCTGCCCACGTCGCCTTGCAACAGGCGCTGCATCGGGTAAGGCGCGCGCAAATCGCGCCGGATTTCTTCCAGCACGCGCTCCTGCGCGCGCGTGAGCGAAAACGGCAGCGCAGCGAGCAGCGCGGCGGAGATGTTTCCGACATGCGTGAGCGCCGCCGCACTCTTGGCGCGCCGCGCCTCCTGCGCCCGCTTCAACGACAACTGCTGCGTCAGCAACTCATCGAACTTCATGCGCACCCAGGCCGGGTGCGAACGGTCGGCCAGCGCATCTTCACTCACATCCGTGCCGGGATTGTGCAGCAGCCGCACGCTCGCCTCGAAGGGCCAGAGCTTGAGCGACGTGCGCAGCGATTCCGGCAGCGTGTCGTGCCATTGCACGCGCGCCATGGCTTCCGTGATCAGCTTGCGCAACACCGCCTGCGGCAAACCGTCGCCGGCCGGGTAGACCGGCGTCAACACGGTCGGCAGCGGCGCGCCTTCCAGCACAACCTTGTAGTGCGGATGCACCATCTCAGGCCCGAAGAAGCCATGCCGCACTTCGCCGCGCGCGCGCACCCGCGTGCCCTCGGCCAGTTGCTTGGTCTGGCTGCCGTAGAAATTGAGGAAGCGCATGGTCAATTGCCCGCTCTCGTCGGCAATCGTCACCACCAGTTGGCGCCGTGGCCGGTATTGCACCTCGCAGGCCGACACCACGCCCTCCACCTGCGCCGCCATCGCAGCGAAAGCCGCCTCGCGGATCGGCACGATCTGCGTCTCGTCCTCATAGCGCATGGGAAGATGCAGTACGAGATCGGCGTCCGTGCGCAGTCCCAGCTTGTGCAGCTTGTCGCGCATCTTGTCGGCGCGCGTCGAGGGCTGCTGATCCGGCTTGGTCGCCTTGGTGGATTTTGCGGCTTTTGCGGGTTTGCCCATGCCCGAATTATACTGTATGTAAATACAGCTTTATCATGATTGCGCTCAATGTCACGCTCAATGCCACGCGCAATGCGGCACGCATTCCCGTGATATCACGCTCCCGCAGCAGGCTCGGCCTGCCGCTTCAGATGCGCCAGGCAGTCCGCGAGGCCGTCGGCCCATCCCGCAGCCGGTTCGTCCGCCACATCCTTGTCCACCGTCGCGCCGCAAACCTCCAGCGCGGCGCGCGCCGGCATGCTCGCCTCGGCGCCCCGGTCGGGATGCGCCAGCACCAGCTGCGCCAATCCACGCGCACGCCCGGCGTCGCCTTCCGCCGCGGCAAGCTGGGCAAAGGCCGCCACCACCAGCAACTGGCGCCGCACCGAGCGCGAATCGAGCGCACAGGTCAAGGCACTCTCCAGCGCCGCGCGCATGGCGCCAAGGTCGTGCATCGTCAGGTAAGCCTGCGCCGTGTGCACCAAGCACAGCGCCTCCCAGTCGTAGGCGCCGGCCTGATGCAGGATCTCGCGCGATTCGGCAAAACGCCGATGCGCATCGCGCCGGTAACCCTGCGCCGTTTCGACGGCACCAAGGTGCGCCAGCCCGAAGGCATAATTGAGCCGGTCGTCGTTGTCGAGCGAAAACGAAATCGCATCGATGAAGGTGCGCTTGGCCTCGTCAAGCCGGCCGTCGCGGAACTCCAGCATGCCGAAGAAAATCAACGCAATCGTGCGCCGGCGCACGTCGCCTTGTTCGTCGAACATGGAGAGGCACTGCGCCAGGTGGTCGCGCGCACCGGCCTGGTCGCCGCGCTCGAGCAGGATGCCGCCCAAGGTCAACAGGCAAAGCGCATGCTCGCCGCGCAGCGCCGCCTCGCGCGCCACGGCCAGGGCGCGCTCCCCCAGCGGCAAGGCATCGGCGTGGCGGCCGCGCCGAAACAGCGAAGCCGCCAGCCAGGCCTGGCACACCGCAATCGTCTCGGTCAGCCCGGCTTGTTCCGCCAGCCGCAAGCCATGCTCGAAAGCGCGCACCGATTGCTCGGGCTGGCCGGACCAGAAAAACAGCTTGCCATGCGCCGCAATCGCGGGGGCATGATGCACGCTCTCCCGCACGTCGTCCTGGCGCAACACCAGATCTGTCCAGCGCAAGCCTTCCAGGATCAGCCCGCGCCCGATCCAGAAATTGGCCAGCGCCGCAACCATGCGCAGCGCGGCATCGATGCGGCCGTCCTCGATGGCCGCCGCCAGCGCCGCGCGCAGATTGTCCAGCTCGATCGTCAGGCGGGCAAACCAGAACACTTCCTCGGCGCCGTGCCAGCGCGTCGCGGCCTGCTCCACCAGTTCGAGATAATATTCGCCATGCACCAGGCGCAGCTTGCTCCAGTCCTGCGGATGCGCCGACAGCTCGCGCTGCGAATACTGGCGCAGCAACTCCTGCATGTCGTAGCGCCCGCCGTGGTTGCGTACCAGGAAAGACTTGGTCACCAGCGCCGAGAGGAAGAACGGCGACACCTGCGCCACCTTCTGCGCCGCCGAGAGTTCAAACCCGCCGCGACATACCGCCAGGGCGCGCGCACCCTGGCGTTCCGATTCGCTCAATTGCGACCAGAAATAATTGATCACCGACAGCGCATTGGCCTGCTCCGGATCGCGCTCCAGTTTATTGGCAATGTCGGCGCAACTGAACACCGTCACCCAGGCCGCCGCCAGCCGGATCGCCAGCGGCAGGCCGCCGACCGAGGCGCAGATGCGTGAAATATCGGGCAGATCGTCTGCATCCGGCGCAAATTCCGGCAAGGCCTTGCGCGCCTGTTGCAGGAACAATGTTTCGGCATGGCCCAGCGAAGCAGCATTCGCCCCCGCAGCCGGGCTGATGTCGAGTCCTTGCAGGCGCAGCGTGCGCTCGGCCGGCAGGCGCAACTCTTCGCGCGACGTCACCAACAACCGCAGGTTGGGCGAAGCCTGCGCCATTTCCTCGATCAAGCCAAGATCGTGCATCATGGGGTCGAAGCCGTCGAGGATCAACAGCATGGAGGAGCGGCGGCAGCGCTCGATCAGCAACCGGCGCGGTGCGGCGCCGCCTTGCAAGCGCAGATTGATCGCCTGCAACAGCGCCGGCAGCATCAGTTCGCTCGATTCGATGCCGGACAAGGAAACCCAGTGTATGCCGTCGGCAAATTCGCCGGCCAATTCGGCCGCCGCCTGCAAGGCCAGGCGCGTCTTGCCCATGCCGCCCGGCGCGGCCAGGGTCAAAAGGCCGCCGCTCCGGAAGGCTTGCTTGATCCGGGCCAGATCCCCTTCGCGCCCGATCAACTCCTCTTCGGGCTGTGGGCTGTTGCGCACCTGGCGCGCACTATTCTTGACATCGGCTTCCAGCGTCGTTTGCCACGCCCGCTCAAGCATCCAGGATTCGGCGCCGGGCACCAGCAGGTTCAGTTCCCGCAGGCGTTGCAGGCGACGCGCCATCGCGCCCGGCAAACCGTCGCTGACATCGTGGAATGCGGCGGCAAACTCCGCCGGCGGTTCCCACTTGAGCATGCCGCGCAGCCACAAGCCGGTCCCCTCAAGCGTTAGTGCCGGAAGCGCGGTTTCCTGATCCAGCCCGCAATCGAGCGACTGCGGCAAGGCGCCGTTGGCGCAGGCGACGACAGCCACCTGCACGATGTCGCCGCAACTGACGATGGCGCGCAACAGCGCCAGCGTGGAGCGGTCGATTTCCTCGGCGCCGTCGACCAGCAGAACCAGGCCCGATGCGGCGCGCGCCTCCAGCGCTTGCACCAGGGCCGGCACGACATCCGGCGCGCCAGCCAGGGGATGCGGCAATTCGCTCCACAGGCCGCCGGCCGCACGGGCTTCGAGTATCGCCGCATGGGTGCGCAAGGCATAGCCCGGACGTCCGTGCAGCGCCAGGATTTCGTAGCCCATGAGCGCGGCGTGGCGGCCCGCTTCGGCCAATACGCGGCTGCGTCCGCTGCCGGCGGAACCGGTCACGCGCAGGCGCGCCCGCTTGCGCGCCGGCAGCGAATCGAGGAAAGCGCGGATGTCCGCCAGCGCCCCGTCGCGCTCGAGCATGCGCCCGCCATGCTGCTCCTCGCCCAAGGCCGTTTCGGACGCGGCATCGCGGTCTCGCGTGCGCAACTGGTTGCGGCCCTGGCGCTTGGACAGATACAGCCGCGCGTCGGCAGTTTCGAACAGGGCTTGCGCATCGATCCCGCCCTCGCTCCCGCTACCGCTTTCGTCCCTACTTTCGTTGACGACTTCGTCAGTCGATGCTGCACCGATCGACAAAGTCATGCGCACCGGCGGATTGCCGGCGATCTTCTCGTCGCGCACCGCGCTCATCAATCGTTCCACCAGCGTCTGCGCCTGCTCCAGGTTGGCATCCTGCATGATCAGCACGAATTCGTCGCCGCCATAGCGGAACAGGCGATCGGTGGCGCGCAGCGTGTGCAGCATGCGCTGCGCCACTTCACGCAGGATCTGGTCGCCGCGCGCATGGCCGAAAGCGTCATTGATGCTTTTGAAATGGTCGACGTCGATGATGGCGATGGTCAGCACGCTGCCCGCAGCGCGCGCGCGGGCCAGCGCCGCACCGAGACCGGCAGCGAAGCTGCGGCGGTCAAACGCGCCCGTCAGGCTGTCGATTGTTGCGGGTTCATCCATGGTGGCACCGGTCGAGGCGAATTGGCTAGGCAAACCAGATTATCGGGCCGGATTCGATGCAATTGCAGACCGGCAGCGCAATTTTGTTGTAATTTGGCGATGGTGCCAATTCTTGCGCAAGCGCGCCGATTTCCACGGAGAATTGGCCGCACCGCCTGGCGCAGCGTAAAATATCGGGTTTTGCATCGCTTTCAGCCGCCTTTTGCCATTTGCACAAGACCGGCACCGTACTGCACCGCCTCATGTACACCCTATCCGATTTCGATTACGACTTGCCGAGCGACCTGATCGCCCAGACGCCCTTGCCCGAGCGCAGCGCCTCGCGCCTGCTCGAGGTGGCCGGCAGCCGTCTCATCGACCGCCACTTCGCCGACCTGCTCGATTTGCTCCATCCCGGCGATCTGCTCGTCTTCAACAACACGCGCGTCTTGAAGGCGCGCTTCTTCGGCATCAAGGAAAGCGGCGGCAAGGTCGAAGTCTTGGTCGAGCGCGTGCTCGATACGCGCACCGTGCTGGCCCAGGTGCGCGCCTCGAAGTCGCCGCAACCAGGCATGGCGATCCGCTTGGCAGACAGCTTCGACGTGACCGTCGGCCCGCGCGTCGGCGAATTCTATACGCTCGGCTTCCCCGGCGACGTGTTCGAGTTGATCGAAGCCCACGGCCGCTTGCCGCTGCCGCCCTACATCGACCACGCCGCCGACGAATTCGACGAAGAGCGCTACCAGACCGTCTACGCCCAGGAGCCCGGCGCCGTGGCCGCGCCCACGGCAGGCCTGCATTTCGATCAAGGCTTGCTGGAGAAAATCCGCGCCAAGGGCGTGAACCTGGCCTACGTCACGCTGCACGTCGGCGCCGGCACCTTCCAGCCCGTGCGCAGCGAAAACCTGGCCGAGCACAAGATGCACAGCGAGTGGTATTCCATTGCGGCCGAAACGGTGGCAGCGGTCGAAGCCGCCAAGGCGGCAGGCCGCGCCGTGATCGCCGTCGGCACCACCAGCATGCGCGCGCTCGAATCGGCGTCGCAAAGCGGCCGCCTGCAAGCCGGCAGCGCCGACACGGCGCTCTTCATCACGCCGGGTTACCGCTTCAAGACTGTGGACCGCTTGGTCACGAACTTCCACCTGCCCAAGTCCACCCTCCTGATGCTGGTCTCGGCCTTCGCCGGCTATGACGTGATCAAGGCCGCCTACGCCCACGCCATCGCCCATCGCTACCGCTTCTTCAGCTATGGCGATGCTATGCTGCTAACCAAATTGACGATTTGACAGATGTTGGCCAAGATACTAGCAAGATTCGATCAACCCTGATTCAGGATGAAACGCTCATGGGCTCACCAATTTTCCTGAGACGCGTTGTGCTGCAAAACTACAAGAGCATCGCGAATTGTGACGTGCGGTTGCAACCCTTGACGTTCTTGGTGGGAGGAAATGGCGCGGGCAAAAGTAATTTCCTGGATGCGCTTCACTTAGTGCGGGACGCGTTGAGCGGTTCTCTCGACAATGCCATCAATCAGCGGGGTGGAATTTCCGAGGTGCGCCGCCGTTCCAGCGGCCATCCCACGCATTTTGGTATTCGTTTGGAATTTCGGCTAGATAACGACAAGTCAGGTTATTACGCGTTCAAGGTTGGAGCGCTTCCGGATGGTGGATACGATGTCCAAATGGAGGAATGCTCAATCGGCGGCATGGCTAAAGGTCCGTATTTCAAGCTTGAACGTGGAAAGTTGCTGCACTCCAGTGAGAGCACGTTTCCGGCGACAACCGCAGATAGATTGGCCCTAGTCAGTATTTCTGGCTCGCCTTTGTTCCGCCCAGTGTTCGATGCCTTAACTGCAATGGGTTTTTATAATTTGAGTCCAAAGGCCATTCGGGAGGTTCAAAAGCCGCAGGATGGGCGACTGTTGAAACCGGACGGAGAAAATATTGCCAGCGTCATTGCACATATGGCTCGCAATTCTCCCGGTCGGCTTGAAGAGGTATTTCGCTACTTGAAGACTGTTGCCCCAATGGTTCAGGGAGTCGAGAGGCTTGCTGTCGGGCATATGGAGACACTCTCATTTCAGCAAGATGTCGAGGGCGCCAAGCATCCGTGGCGTTTTAGTGCCCAAAACATTTCCGATGGCACGTTGCGCGCTCTTGGTGTCTTGACGGCACTTTTTCAGGGTGAGGTTGGAAATCTGCCCTCGCTAATCGGCATCGAGGAACCGGAGACCGCCTTACATCCCGCTGCTTCCGCGGCTTTGCGAGAGGCGCTGGTTGTTGCTTCGGAGCAAACGCAGATCATCGTCACGAGTCACAGCCCGGATTTGTTGGACGATATGTCTCTGAGGGACGACGGTTTATTTGCCGTGGTTGCGGAAAAAGGAGTAACGAAAATTGCCCCAATCGACCAAGCCTCGCGCGAGGCGATGCGTAATCATTTATTTTCTGCCGGAGAGTTGCTGCGGTTGAATCAGTTGGCTCCCGATCCTAAGATTTTGAGTGCGCAGAATAAACAAAATCCGGATTTGTTTGGGGCCTCACCCCCAGACGCATATGAACTTTTGGAAGAAATGGCGGCTGATCAGGACGGCGAGTCCAAAGAATGATTACCGTTGTACCTATCGTTGAGGGACATGGGGAAGTTGCAGCGGTGCCTGCGCTGTTGCATCGGATTGGTGCCAAGGTCTCTCCGGATGTTGGATTCCTTATCAATGAACCCATTCGAGTTAGTCGAGACCGTTTTATAAGAAATAGTGACGACGAATTCATCAGGAAGCTGAAGCTTGCGGCTCTTAAATGTCTGAATCAGGGTTGGATCTTGATCCTTCTTGATGCAGACGATGATTGTCCAAAAGAACTCGGTGTGAGCATTTTGCAGAGAGCGCAAGAGGTTGTGCCGCAGAGTAAGGTATCAGTAGTTTTAGCTAATCGCGAGTACGAGGCATGGTTCCTCGCCGCTGCTACGTCGCTAAATGGAGTCTGTGGCTTTGAATTCCATGAGAGTAGTTTGCCGGATGCCGAGTCGATTCGTGGGGCAAAGGAGTGGCTCAGTAAACGCATTACTAATGGGCGATACCATGAAGTCCAAGATCAGCCGGTTTTTACCAGGCGTATGGATTTGGAAATGGCTCTGTCGCGAAGCCGATCCCTTCGCAAGTTATGTAGCGAATGGCAAAAACAAATGACAGCCGATCCGGCAAACCAGTAACAATTCATTCAGATGAAATACACTTTACTTAAAACCGACGGCAAGGCCCGTCGCGGCCGCCTCACGCTGAACCACGGCACGGTCGAAACGCCCATCTTCATGCCTGTTGGCACCTACGGCTCGGTCAAGGCCATGTCGCCGCTGGAATTGAAGGAAATCGGCGCCCAGATCATCCTCGGCAACACCTTCCACCTGTGGCTGCGCCCCGGCACCGAAGTGCTCGACAAGTTCGGCGGCTTGCACGGCTTCATGGGCTGGGACCAGCCCATCCTGACCGATTCGGGCGGCTTCCAGGTGTTTTCGCTGGGCGAGATGCGCAAGATCAGCGAAGAGGGCGTCAAGTTTGCCTCGCCCATCAATGGCGACAAGCTGTTCCTATCGCCGGAAATCTCGATGCAGATCCAGCGCTCGTTGAATTCCGACATCGTCATGCAATTCGACGAATGCACCCCCTACGAAATCGACGGCCGGCCAGCCACCGTGGATGAGGCGGCGCGCTCGATGCGCATGTCCTTGCGCTGGGCCAAGCGCTCGAAAAACGAATTCGACGCCGGGGAAAACCCCAATACCCTGTTCGGCATCGTGCAGGGCGGCATGTTCGAAGCCCTGCGCGACGAATCGCTGGCCGGGCTGGAAGAGGTCGGTTTCCAGGGCCTCGCCATCGGCGGCCTGTCGGTCGGCGAGCCGAAAGAAGACATGATGCGCGTGCTGGAACACATCGCCCCGCGCATGCCGGCCGACAAACCGCACTACTTGATGGGCGTCGGTACGCCGGAAGACCTGGTCGCCGGCGTGGCCAACGGCGTCGACATGTTCGATTGCGTCATGCCCACGCGCAATGCGCGCAACGGCTGGCTGTTCACGCGTTTTGGCGACTTGAAGATCAAGAACGCGCGTTACAAAGACGACAACCAGCCGCTCGACGACACCTGCGCCTGTTACGCCTGCCGCAACTTTTCCCGCGCCTACTTGCACCATTTGCATCGCGCCGGCGAGATTCTGGGGGCGCGCCTGAACACCATCCACAACCTGCATTACTACCTGCAAATCATGCAGGAAATGCGCGACGCCATTGATGCAGGGCAATTCCAGGCCTTCGTCATCCGCTTCCACGCCGAGCGCGGACGCGGCGTGTAGTGCTAATTTGATACCATCCTCCCGGATTGGCGGCAATCGCCCAAGCCAGTGCTACAATGCGCGGTTGATCTGCCCCTGACGGGGCACATTTCATTCTTATATCAGGAGTACAGCGTGGGACAAGGTTCTGAACTCAATACTTTCATCTTTTTTGGCGTGATGATCGCCGTCATGTACTTCATGATGATCCGGCCGCAGATGAAGAAGCAAAAAGAATTGAAGACGATGATCGAATCGATCGCCAAGGGCACCGAAGTGATCACCAACGGCGGCATCCTGGGCAAGGTCAACAAGGTCAAGGACGACTACCTCGTTATCGAGATCGCGCCTACCGTCGAAGTCGTCGTCCAGCGCAATGCCGTGGCCAACGTGCTGCAGGCCGGCACCATCAAATCGATCAACTGAGCGAGCGCAGCGCTTTCCTCGCCTACGCCGCGGTCCGCCAGCGGACCGCCGAATCGTCATGAACCCCGAATCGCCATGAATCGCTACGCACTCTGGAAATACATCCTCATCATCATCGCCGTGCTGCTGGGCGCCCTCTACACCGCGCCCAACTTCTTCGGCGAGGCGCCTGCGGTCCAGGTCACCAGCGCCAAGGCCACGCTCAAGGTCGAGTCCGACATGCCGGCCCGGGTCGACCAGATCCTGAAGCAGGGCAATATCAAGGCCGATAGCGCGTTCTACGAGCAAAACGGCGACTTGGGTACGGCGCGCGTGCGCTTTGCCGACAGCGACAGCCAGTTCGCCGCCAAGAGCCTGCTGGAAAAGCAGCTCAATCCGGACCCGACCAACCCCAGCTTCAACGTCACCTTCAATGCCGTGCCGAACACCCCGCATTGGCTGCAAGCCATCCGTGGCTTGCCGATGTCGCGCGGCCTGGACTTGCGCGGCGGCGTGCACTTCCTGCTGCAAGTCGATACCGACGCCTATCTGAAGAAGCGTCAACAGGCCCAGGAATCCGGCATCCGCACCGCCTTGCATGACAAGAGCATTCACTACGCCGGCATCACGCCGACATCAGGCGGTCTCGAAATCGCCTTCCGCGACGACCAGACGCGCGCGCAAGCCAAGGACCTGATCCAGGCCAAGATGCCCGAATTGACGCTGGTAGCCGGCGGCTCGGCCGACCGCCTCACCCTGACCGCCAGCATGAACGAAACCAAGGTCAAGGAAGCGATCGATGAAGCCGTGTCGCAAAACATCGTCACCCTGTCCAAGCGTATCAACGGCCTGGGCTTGACCGAACCGATCATACAGCGCCAGGGCGCCAACCGCATCGTGGTCGAGTTGCCCGGCGTCGGCGACGTGGCGCGCGCGCGCGACATCATCGGCCGCACCGCCACGCTGGAAATGCGCATGATCGACGAATCGGTCGTGCGCGGCACTGAAACCACCACCCCGGTGCCGGCTGATTCCGAACTGTTCACCGTCGGCCGCGACGTGCCCGTGGTGATGTACAAGGACCCGATCATGACGGGCGACTACATCTCCTCGGCCACGGCCGGCACCGATCAGCGGGATGGCGTGCCGATCGTGGCGATCAGCTTGAACAGCGAAGGCGGGCGCAAGATGTTCGAAGCCACGCGCGGCAAGATCGGCAAGCAGATGGGCATTATCCTGATCGAAAAAGGCCATGCCGAAGTCTTGACCGTGGCCACGATCAAGGCCGAACTCGGCGCCGACTTCCAGATCAGCGTGTCGACCGACGAATCGGCGCACGACCTGGCGCTGCTACTGCGTTCGGGCGCCCTTGCTGCGCCGATGGAAATCGTGGCGGAAAGCACGGTCGGCCCGCAGCTCGGCGCGGAAAACATCAAGAAGGGTTTCGATTCGACACTCTACGGTTTCGCCGCGATCACCATCTTCATGGTCGCCTACTACCTCATATTCGGTTTCTTCAGCGTGCTGGCCTTGGCCATCAACCTGCTGCTCCTGGTCGGCCTTCTCTCCGGCATGCAAGCCACGTTGACCCTGCCCGGCATGGCCGCTATCGCGCTGACGCTCGGTATGGCGATCGACGCCAACGTGCTGATCAACGAGCGTATCCGCGAAGAGCTGCGCGCCGGCAATTCTCCGCAACTGGCAATCTCCAACGGTTTCGAGCATGCCTGGGCCACGATTCTGGACTCCAACATCACGACCCTGATCGTCGGCCTGGCCCTCCTGGTGTTCGGCTCCGGTCCGGTGCGCGGCTTTGCCATCGTGCACTGCCTCGGCATCACGACTTCGATCTTTTCCTCGGTCTTCATTTCGCGCGGCGTGGTCAACCTCTGGTATGGCCGGCGCAAGAAGCTGGCGAGCGTCAAGATCGGTCAAATCTGGAAACCGAAGGAAGGTTGAGGCCAGGCCTCAAGCTCCCTGTCCAATTCAAGCACTGGAAACAACATGGAATTTTTCCGCATCAGAACAACCATCCCGTTCATGAAGCATGCGCTCGTGTTCAACGTGATCTCCGCGATCACGTTCCTCGCAGCGGTGTTTTTCCTGTGGAAGAACGGCCTGAACTATTCGGTCGAATTCACCGGCGGCACGACCCTGCAGGTGAGCTACCCAAAGCCGGCCAACAGTGAATCGATCCGCAACGCCATCGCGTCGATCGGCGTCGCCGATGCCGTGGTTCAGCAATACGGTCGTGCCGAAGACGTGCTGATCCGCCTCCCCGCAGCAGGCGACAAGGAGCGTGAAGCCATGGTGCAGAACGTATTCGGCGCCTTGTGCAAGGCCGAAGCGGGCGCAATCGAGCAGCAGGCCAACGCCGGTGGCGAATCGGTCCAGGTGTGCCACGACGCGGCAAAAAACGAGCCCGTCGTGAAAAAAGGCGTGGAGCAAGTAGGCAAGCAGATCGGCGAGGAATTGTATTGGAACGGCGCGAAGGCGTTGGCCGCCGTGGTGATCGGCGTGGTGGCTTACCTCGCCTTCCGTTTCGAACTCAAATTCGCCGTCGCGGCCATCATCGCCAACCTGCATGACGTGGTGATCATCCTCGGCTTCTTCGCCTTCTTCCAGTGGGAATTCTCGCTCTCGGTGCTGGCAGGTGTCCTGGCCGTGCTGGGTTATTCGGTCAATGAATCGGTGGTTATCTTCGACCGTATCCGCGAAAACTTCCGCAAGATGCGCAAGGCCACCGTGGTCGAATCGATCAACGCCGCGATCACCAGCACCATGTCGCGAACCGTCATCACCCACGGCTGCACCCAGATGATGGTGCTGTCGATGCTGATCTTCGGCGGCCAGACGCTGCACAACTTTGCCCTGGCGCTGACCATCGGCATTTGCTTCGGTATCTACTCGTCGGTCTTCGTGGCCGCCGCGCTGGCGATGTGGTTCGGCGTCAAGCGTGAAGACCTGTTGAAGCCGGTCAAGGAAAAAGACACCACAGGCGGCGCCGTCGTCTGATATGCCGGGTAGCAAGGCCGCCAAGGTTCGTGTCTGGGATCTGGCAACGAGGCTGTTTCACTGGGGCCTCGTTGCGCTGGTGGTGGCCGCCGTCGTCACGGCGCAGATCGGCGGCAATGCGCTGGAGTGGCATTTTTATTGCGGCTACGCCATCCTGGCCTTGCTGGTGTTTCGCATCCTGTGGGGCATCGTCGGCGCGCGCTATGCGCGCTTCTCCAGTTTCACCTTACGCCCCTCGGCATTCCTGCAACACATGCGTGCGCGCAAGACGGGCGCAACACCTGACTACGCCGGGCATTCACCCTTCGGCAGCCTGTCTGTTCTCGTGATTTTGCTGGTGCTGCTGGCCCAAGCGCTAACGGGCCTGTTCGCCAACGACGATATCGCAAGCGAAGGCCCGCTGGCGAAATTCGTGGCCAAGGCAGTGTCGGACCGCTTGTCCTGGTTCCACGCCGAATTGAACAGCGTTGTCATCTACGTGCTGGTCGGCCTGCACGTCGCAGCCATTGCTTACTATTTCTTCTTCCAGCGCCAGAACCTGCTCAAGCCCATGCTGACCGGCGACAAGGAAGGGCTGGACCCGGCTGCGGCGGCGCGCGACGGCTGGCGCGCCCGCCTGCTGGCACTGCTCTTGTTGGCCTTGTCGCTCGCCGCCGTGGCCTGGATCAGCCAGCGCTAGTCTTTCTTCTTGAAGTCCTCATGGCAGGCCTTGCAGGCCTTGCCCGTCTCGCCGAATGCCGTCTTGATCGCCGCGAGGTCGCCCGTCTTGGCGGCAGCCGACAGCTTTTGCGCCGCCGCCTGCAGCTTGTCGGAGTCGGCCTTGAACTTGTCCTGCTCCTTCCAGATTTCCGGCCTGGCCTTGGAATCGCCGACCATGGAGTTGGGCGGGAAGGCCGACCACGGCAGCCTGGACAGCATCTCGACGATGGCGGCGTCGTTTTCCGTCGTTGCTTTGTCGTAAGGCTTCTCGCCCTTGACCACTTCGGCGATGCGGTGGAAGTGCGTGCCCATGACCGACAGCGCGGCCTGGCGGTATTCGACGGCATCCTCGACCTTGGCGAATTGGGCCTGCGCCGACAGCGAGACCAGGGTCAATGGGGCGAGCGTGGCGAGCACGAGGGACTTCAGCTTCATGCGGACTCCGTGTTGATTATGGAAAAAAACGCAAAAAATGCGTCGTTATGCGGGAAAAACGCGTAAAAAATACGCAGAAAACGGAAAAAATAACCATAAAAAAAGCGCGCAATCATTTGCGCGCCCTCATTCTACGCCCGAAATTTAACCGGATTATTTACGGCAAGGCGACCACGTGGAATTTGATCACGACTTCGTCGGCCACCGTCGAAGTATCTTTCCATTCGCCTTCGCCGATGCTGTAGGCCAGCCGCTTGATCGGCAGGCTGCCGTCGAACACCGTGGCATTGCCATCCTTCTTCACCGTCACCGGGAAGCTCACATCGGCCGTCTTGCCCTTGATCGTCAACTTGCCAGTGACGTTCAGCTTGCTTGCGTCGCCGGTCATGCCGGTCGAAACGAAAGTGGCCTTGGGGAATTGCGCCGCATTGAACCATTCCTTCTTCGTGACTTCCTGGTTGTATTCCGGGTCGCCGAGGTCGAAGCTGGGGATGTCGATCTCCAGGCTGGCCTTGGACGCAGCCGGCTTGGTGGCGTCAAAATCGATCTGCGCGGTGAACTTCTTGAACTTGGCTTCGACCGGCACGTTCATCTGCTTGAAGACAGCCGATACGGTGCTCTTGGCAGGATCGGTCTTGAGCGCGGCGGCGTGGGCGGAAGCGCTGACGAATGCGGCCAATGTCAGGCCCTGGATCAATGGGACGAGTTTCATGGGTTTCCCTTCTAATTGAGTAGGTTAAGGCAGCATGCGTTTGAGGACGTCGTCGCGGTCGATGAAATGATGCTTCAAGGCCGCCGCAACGTGCAGGATAACGCCGCCCAACAGGATCATGTTGAGTACGTAATGGACTTCCTTCAGGATCGGTTTCCATTCCGGATTGGGGTCGATCAAGACCGGCAAGGGGATCAGGCCGAGGTAGACCACCGGAATGCCGGCCGCCAGCGAGTAGAAGTAACCCGTGACCGGCACGGCGAAGATCAGGAAATACATCAAGCCATGCAGGCCGCCGGCGGCGCGTTGCTGAAACTGGCTCATCGTATAGGGGTAGGGCGGCGTTGGGTTGAACAGACGCCACAACAGACGCAGACAGGCCAGGCCGAACACGGTGCAGCCCATCCACTTGTGCCAGGAAAAATACTTCAGCTTGGCCGGCGAAAAACCGTGGATGTTGACCATCGTTACGCCCAGCGTGAAGGCGCAGATGATCAGGAGGGCGATCAGCCAGTGCAGCAGGATCGCGGTTTTTGTATAGCGAAGCATAGTTTGTAATTTGGAAATTAGTCCGAGTTAGAACTACTTTACCAAAAATTTGGCCGGCTCGCTTGCCGGCCAAAAATTATCGCTTAAATCTTCTTGGCCAGCTTGGCCGCGACGCCGATATAGTTGGCCGGCGTCATCGCGAGCAGGTGATCCTTGGCGTCTTGCGGAATGGCGAGCTGTTCGATGAATTCGCGCAAGCCATCCTTCGAAATGCCCTTGCCGCGCGTCAGTTCCTTCAATTGCTCATAGGGGTTTTCGATGCCGTAGCGCCGCATCACGGTCTGCACCGGCTCGGCCAGCACTTCCCAGGTGTTATCCAGGTCATCATTCAAGCGCGTCGGGTTGACCTCGAGCTTGTTCAAGCCGCGCAGGCAGGAGTCGTATGCCAGCACGGCATAGCCGAAGCCGACGCCGATGTTGCGCAAGACGGTCGAGTCGGTCAGGTCGCGCTGCCAGCGCGACAGCGGCAGCTTTTCCGCCAGGTGCTTCAAGACGGCATTGCCCAGGCCGAGATTGCCCTCGGAATTTTCGAAGTCGATGGGGTTGACCTTGTGCGGCATGGTCGACGAGCCGATCTCGCCGGCCTTGGTGCGCTGCTTGAAGTAACCCAGCGAGATATAGCCCCAGACGTCGCGGTTCAAGTCGAGCAGGATGGTGTTGGCGCGCGCCACGGCATCGAACAGCTCGGCCATGTAGTCGTGCGGCTCGATCTGGATGGTGTAGGGGTTGAAGGTCAAACCAAGGCTGTTCTCGACCACGTTCTTCGAAAAGCTTTCCCAGTCGAAGCCGGGATAGGCCGAGAGGTGGGCATTGTAGTTGCCCACCGCGCCATTCATCTTGCCGAGGATTTCCACGGCGGCGATGCGTTTGACGGCACGCTCCAGGCGCGCCACCACGTTGGCGATTTCCTTGCCCAGTGTGGTCGGGGAGGCCGGCTGGCCGTGCGTGCGCGAGAGCATCGGCTGGTCGGCCTGCCCGTGCGCCAGCGCGCGCAGCTTGTCGACCACGGCTTGCAGCGCCGGCAGCAGCACGGTGTCGCGCGCGGCTTTCAGCATCATGCCGTGCGAAGTGTTGTTGATGTCTTCCGAGGTGCAGGCGAAGTGGATGAATTCCGAAGCCGCAACCAGTTCCGGCACGTCCTTGACCTGTTCCTTCAACCAGTATTCGACGGCTTTCACGTCATGGTTGGTGACGGCTTCGATTTCCTTGATGCGTTCGGCGTCCGATTCGACGAATTCGGCGGCCAGCTTGTCCAAGAGTGCGCTCGCGGCAGGCGAAAACGGCTTGATCTCGGCAAAGCCGGCCTGCGCCAGCGCCTTCAACCAGGCGATCTCGACTTTGACGCGGTGGTGCATGAAGCCGGCTTCGGACAGGATGGGACGCAGTTTGTCGGTCTTGGCGGCGTAGCGGCCGTCCAGGGGCGAAAGGGCGGAGAGCGAGGTGAGCGGCATGATGGGAAACCAGAGAAGTGTTGCAAAAATGCTGCACAAGCAGCCAGTCGGACTTAAAAACGGTGCAAAAGCATATTTTACCATCGGCCGGGTAGCCAAAATGAGTCCTTGGGGCGTTAAGACTGGATGCCTTTTGGTCGGGAATAGGGGCGGCCAATGCTATAATCCTCTCGGAATTATTATATAAATGACTATGAAACTTATCGGTTCGCTGGCCAGCCCCTTCGTGAGAAAAGTCCGCATCGCCATGGCGGAAAAGAAGCTCGATTACGCGTTCGTGCTGGAAGATGTGTGGGCGGCCGATACTACCATCATGGAATCGAACCCGCTGGGCAAGGTGCCTTGCCTGGTCATGGAAGACGGCGGCGCCATGTTCGATTCGCGCGTGATCGTCGAATATCTCGATACCCTAAGCCCCGTGGGCAAGCTGATTCCACCCAACGGCCGCGAGCGCGCCGAGGTGAAGTGCTGGGAAGCGCTGGCCGACGGCGTGGCCGATGCCGGCGTGCTGATCCGCCTGGAGCGCACGCAGCGCCCGCAAAGCCAGCAAAGCCCGGCCTGGATCCTGCGCCAGATGGACAAGGTCAAGGCCGGCCTCACGGCATTGGCCTCGGGCCTGGGCGACAAGCCTTATTGCGCCGGCAACCATTACACGCTGGCCGACGTGGCCGCCGGCTGTGCAATCGGCTGGCTGTCCTTCCGCTTCCCCGAAATCGACTGGCGCGGCGATCACCCCAATCTCGCGAAACTTTACGAGAAGTTGTCCGAGCGCCCGTCCTTCAAGGACACGGCGCCTCAGTAATCAATCTTCAATAAGCAATCGCCTGGAACGAGTCGGTCCGCGCCGCGGGCCAGAAGATGCGGTACACCTCGGGCAGCTTTTCCAGGTTGGCTGCTTCGAGCAGAACGCCCGGCTCCAGGTATTCCAATAGCGACGACGCCACTGCCACGCGGTTGGGCGACAGTCTGCGCACGATGTGATGCGGCTTCAAGTCCGAGGGATGTTCCAGCCCCACGGCGGCGATCAGTTCGGCCAGGGCTTTCAAGGTGTTGTCGTGGAAATGCGCGACGCGTTCGGCCTTGTCCGGCACCACCAGCGCGCGCTGGCGCACCGGGTCTTGCGTGGCCACGCCTGTTGGGCAGCGGCCGGTATGGCAGCTTTGCGACTGGATGCAGCCCAACGCGAACATGAAGCCGCGCGCCGAATTGCACCAGTCGGCGCCGAAGGCCAGGGTGCGCACGATGTCGAAGGCGGTGACGATCTTGCCCGAGGCCCCGATCTTGATCTTGTCGCGCACGCCGGCGCCGACCAAGGCATTGTGCACGATCAGCAGGGCTTCCTGCAGCGGCACGCCGACGTGATCGGTGAATTCGACGGGCGCCGCGCCCGTGCCGCCTTCGGAGCCGTCGATCACGATGAAGTCGGGCGTGATGCCGGTTTCCAGCATGGCCTTGACGATGCCGAAAAATTCCCAGGGATGGCCCAGGGCCAGCTTGAAGCCGGTCGGCTTGCCGCCGGACAGCTTGCGCAGTTTCTCGACGAATTGCAGCAGGCCGATCGGTGAATTGAAGGCGGAATGCGAGGCCGGCGAGATGCAATCGACGCCGGCCGGCACGCCGCGCGCTTCGGCGATTTCCTGGCTGACCTTGGCGCCGGGCAGCACGCCGCCGTGGCCGGGCTTGGCGCCTTGCGACAGCTTGATCTCGATCATCTTGACCTGGGGCGAGGTCGCGTTCTCGGTGAATTTTTGCTCGGAAAAGCTGCCGTCCGAATTGCGGCAGCCGAAATAGCCCGAGCCGATTTCCCAGACCAGGTCGCCGCCGGTTTCACCGGGCGCCTCGGGGCGGTGGTAGCGGCTGATGCTGCCTTCGCCGGTGTCGTGCATGAAGTTGCCCAGCTTGGCGCCACGGTTCAAGGCGCGGATCGCATTGGCCGACAGGGCGCCGAAGCTCATCGCCGAGATATTGAAGATGGACGCCGAGTACGGCTGCGCGCCGCCCGCGCCGATGGTGATGCGGAAATCGTGGTGCTGCACCTTGGCCGGTGCGATGGAGTGATTGACCCACTCGTAGCCGGCCTGATAGACATCCATCTGCGTGCCGAAGGGGCGCTTGTCGAGCTGCTGCTTGGCGCGCTGGTAGACGATGGAACGCTGGTTGCGCGAGAAGGGCGTCTCATCCTTGTCGTCTTCGAGGAAGTATTGGCGGATCTCGGGGCGTATCAGTTCGAAGAAAAAGCGCAGGTGGCCGAGGATGGGGTAGTTGCGCAGGATGGAGCGCTTGGTCTGGGTCAGGTCGCCCACGCCCACCGCCGTCAAGCCGCCCGACAGCAGCACCAGCCACCAGCCCGCGTGCAGCAGCAGCGCGATCGCCAGCGACAGCACGAAGACGAATGCGACGATGATGAAAGTCAGGTAGCGCAGCGGGGAATCCTGCATGGTCGGCTCCGTGTGGTTTGACCGGCAGTGTACAACGAGAGTAGGTTTTGTTGCTATTAGGCCGGCGCTCTGCTTGGGGTGGTAGGTTGGCGCTGAGCGCAGCGAAGCCCAACAAACGACATTGGCGTCATCGGATAGCGCGGATGTTGGGCTTCGCTCAGCGCCAAGCTACGGTCTGGTGCTTGTGCCGGCAATGATGCCGCCGCCGAGGCATACGTCGCCGTCGTACAGCACGGCCGATTGTCCCGGCGTTACCGCCCATTGCGCCTGGGTGAAGGATAGGGAAAACTCGCTGCCGCCGGCTTCTCCCAGCACGCATTCGACGTCGGCCTGGCGATAGCGCGTCTTGGCGTGCAGGTGTCCTTGTCCCGGCGCGTGCCCGGCGATCCAGCTGCTTTGGTCCGCCGTCAACGCAGGCGAGAGCAGCCAGGGGTGATCATGTCCCTGCACGATGTAGAGCGTATTGCTGGCGATGTCCTTGCGCGCGACGTACCACGGTTCGCTGTTGCCGTCTGCGTTTTGATGCGACTTCACGCCGCCCAGGCCGATGCCCTTGCGCTGGCCCAGCGTGTAAAAGCTCAGGCCCACGTGTTCGCCGACGATAGTGCCGTCGTCGGTCTTCATCGGCCCTGGTTTGTAGGACAGGTAGCGGTTCAGGAATTCGCGGAACGGGCGTTCGCCGATGAAGCAGATGCCGGTCGAATCCTTCTTGGCCGCGTTGGGTAGCTTGAGCTGCTCCGCGATGCGGCGCACTTCGGTCTTGTGGATTTCGCCCAAGGGGAACAGGGTGCGCGACAGTTGCGCCTGGTTGAGCCGGTGCAGGAAATAGCTCTGGTCCTTGCTGCCATCCTTGGCCTTGAGCAATTGGTAGCTGCCCGCGTCCGGGCCATCGCCCACCTGGCGCACGCGCGCATAGTGGCCGGTGGCGATCAGGTCGGCGCCGAGCTTCATGGCGTGGTCGAGGAAGGCCTTGAACTTGATTTCGGCATTGCACAGCACGTCGGGGTTGGGTGTGCGGCCGGCCTGGTATTCGCGCAGGAATTCGGCGAACACGCGGTCCTTGTATTCGGCGGCGAAGTTGACGGCTTCGATGTCCACCCCGACCACGTCGGCCACGCTGGCGGCGTCGATCCAGTCGATGCGCGTGGAACAGTATTCGGAATCGTCGTCGTCTTCCCAGTTCTTCATGAACAGGCCGATGACTTCATAGCCCTGTTCCTTCAGCAGCCAGGCCGAGACCGACGAATCGACCCCGCCGGACATACCGATGACGACGCGCTTGCCGCTTCCAATCTTAGGCACTTGGCTCCCCCAACACGCTGGGATGGGTGAAGATCGTCGACAGCGGCGTGCGCTGGCCGGCGCGGTAGTCGTCGACGCAGCGCAGCACCAGGTCGCTCCTGTGCTTGTCGCGGCAGGCCAGCAATTCGTCGTAAGTCATCCATACCGCGCGCAGGATGCCGACGTCGAGCGGTTTGTCGTAATTGTTGCCGGCTTCGCCGCAGAAGGCAAAGCGCAGGTAAGTCACTTCCTGGCGCGTGCGCGAGGAGAGGTAGCGCGCCATGTACATGCCGACCAAGGCGTGCGGCGTGAAGTCATGCGCGGTCTCTTCCATGGTTTCACGCGCGACGGCCTGGACCAGCGATTCGCCGGGGTCGAGGTGGCCGGCCGGCTGGTTGAAGCGGATGCCATCGCTGGTTTCCTCTTCGACCAGCAGAAATTGGCCCTTCCGTTCGATCACGGCGGCCACGGTGACTGCGGGTTTCCAGACGTCGGTCATCGATGAACAGGCCCAAGGGAAGGCAATTTTGAAGACCGCGCATTTTACCGTGCTTGTGGCTTTGCAGCATGGTTTGTGGCGTGCCGTGGACGGTGGCGCCGGTTGCCATGTGCGGGTCAATATTGCCAATTCCATCAAGTTTCGAACAAAATCGGTAAAATCCCGGTTGGTTGGACAACATTTGTTTGTAAATCGCGGTATTCCACTGAATTTTAGTGGGAATTTTCAAGAATGGACGGTTGTTCTTGCGAAAACTTTCCGTGTAAGATAGCCCGGCTCAGCCATTCATACCACTATAAGCAAAAGCCACATGCAACGTATTCTGCTCCGCGCCAAAATCCACCGCGCCACCGTCACCCAATGCGATCTTCACTACGAGGGTTCGTGCGGCATCGATGAAGACTTGCTCGAGGCCGCCGACATCCGCGAATTCGAGAAGATCGAGTTGTACAACGTCAACAACGGCGAGCGCTTTTCCACCTATGCCATTCGCGGCAAGCGCGGAACGGGCGAGATTTCGTTGAACGGCGCCGCCGCGCGCCGCGCCCATTTGGGTGATTTGCTGATCATTTGCACCTATGCGCCGATGAGCGATGCCGAGGTGAAGGAGTACCAGCCCAAGATCGTGTTCGTCGATGAGAAGAACCGCATCACCGGACTGAAGCATCAACAATAATGCAGCAGTAAAGTCCAGATTCGAATTTTCCGGGCCGCCCGGCGGCCGATACAAGGAGGAGATCCATGTCGTTGAAGATAGGAGTGCCGCGCGAAGTCTTTCCCGGCGAGAAGCGCGTTGCGACCGTGCCCGAGGTGGTGGAAAAGCTGATCAAGCTCGGCTTTGCCGTGGCGGTGCAATCGGGGGCGGGTGACGCGTCCAATTTCAGCGACGACAGCTACCGGGCCGCCGGCGCCGAAATCATCGAAGGCGCGCCGGCCTTGTGGGCCGAGTCGGACATCGTGTTCAAGGTGCGCGGCCCGAACCACGAGGAAGTCGGCCTGCTGCGCGAAGGCGGCACGCTGGTTTCCTTCATCTGGCCGGCGCAAAACCCGGAGTTGCTGCAGCAGCTCGCAGCCAGGAAGGCGACGGTGCTGGCGATGGATAGCGTGCCGCGCATGTCGCGCGCGCAAAAGATGGACGCGCTGAGTTCGATGGCCAACATCGGCGGTTACCGCGCGGTGATCGAGGCGGCGCATCACTTCGGCCGCTTTTTCACCGGCCAGATCACGGCTGCGGGCAAGGTGCCGCCGGCCAAGGTGTTCATTATCGGCGCCGGCGTGGCGGGTCTCGCCGCAATCGGCGCCGCCGCCGGTTTGGGTGCCGTGGTGCGCGCCAACGATACGCGCCCCGAGGTGGCCGACCAGATCACGTCCCTGGGCGGGGAATACGTGCCGGTCGATTATCAGGAAGAAGGCTCGGGCACGGGCGGCTATGCCAAGGTCATGAGCGAAGGCTTCCTGAAAGCGCAGGCCGCAGTGTTCGCCAAGCAGGCGGCCGAGGTCGATATCATCATCACCACTGCGCTGATTCCGGGCAAGCCGGCGCCGCGTTTGATTACGGCGGCGATGGTCGAATCGATGAAGCCGGGCAGCGTGATCGTGGACATGGCGGCCGAGCAGGGCGGCAATTGCGAGCTTACCGAACCGGGGCAGGTGGTGGTCAAGCACGGCGTGACCATCATCGGCTACACCGATCTGGCCAGCCGCCTGGCCAAGCAGGCCAGCACGCTGTATGCGACCAACCTGTTCCGCCTGTCCGAAGAATTGTGCAAGACCAAGGACGGCATCATCAACGTCAACATGGAAGACGAGGTGCTGCGCGGCACGACGGTGGTCAAGGAAGGCAGCGTGACCTGGCCGCCGCCACCGCCCAAGCTCTCTGCCGCACCAGCGCAATCCAAGCCGGCGGCGGCGATGCCGAAGGCTCCGGCGCATGGCGCGCCGAGCGCGCCGGCATCGGGTTCCACGCTGGCCATCGTGTTCGGTATCGGGGCGTTGCTGTTCTGGTTCATCGGCGCCAATGCGCCGGCGGCCTTCCTCGGCCACTTTACCGTGTTCGTGCTGGCCTGCTTCGTCGGCTACATGGTGGTGTGGAACGTGACGCCGGCCCTGCATACGCCGCTGATGAGCGTGACCAACGCGATTTCGAGCATCATCGCCATCGGCGCGCTGGTGCAGATCGCGCCGCCCCTGGGCGGGGCCGAGCCGGACCAGTGGGTGCGCTATCTGGCCTGCGGCGGCATCGTGCTGGCCGCGATCAACATGTTCGGCGGATTCGCCGTGACCCAGCGCATGCTGGCGATGTTCCGCAAATAAGGAAGAATAATGATGTCGGAAAGCCTCGCAACGGTTGCCTATATCGGCGCCACCATTCTCTTCATCCTGTGCCTGGGCGGCCTCTCGAACGCCGAGACCGCGCGGCGCGGCAATCTCTACGGCATGATCGGCATGGCGGTCGCCATGCTGGCCACCATCGCCGGTCCGCACGTCACGCCGGGCGGTTTGTCCTGGATTGCCGGCGCGATCCTGGTGGGCGCGTGCATCGGCGTGTATCTCGCGCGCACGGTGCAGATGACGCAAATGCCTGAACTGGTCGCCTTCATGCACAGCATGGTCGGCCTGGCCGCCATGCTGGTCGGCTTTGCCAACTATATCGGGCCGGAATCGACGATACAGGTCGGCGTGGAACTGACGATCCATGAAATCGAGATTTACATCGGCATCCTGATCGGTGCGGTGACCTTGGCCGGTTCGGTGATCGCCTTCGGCAAGCTCTCGGGGCGCATCGGCGGCAAGCCGCTGCTGTTGCCTGGGCGCCATGTGCTGAACCTGATTGCGCTCTTGGTGGTGATCTATTTCGGTTACGCCTTCCTCCATGCCGAGAACACGCATGACGGCATGACGGCCCTGATCGTGATGACGGCGATTGCGCTCCTGTTCGGCGTGCACATGGTGATGGCGATCGGCGGCGCCGACATGCCGGTGGTGGTGTCGATGTTGAATAGTTATTCGGGCTGGGCCGCTTCGGCCACGGGCTTCATGCTGTCGAACGATTTGCTGATCGTGATCGGCGCGCTGGTTGGATCCTCCGGCGCGATCCTGTCCTACATCATGTGCCGCGCCATGAACCGCAATTTCCTCAGCGTGATCGCCGGCGGCTTCGGCAGCGGCGGCGGTGCGCCGGCGGCCAAGGGCGACGCCAGTGCGCCGGCCGGCGAAGTGACCCCCATCACGGCGGCTGAAACCGCCGAAATGCTGCGCGAGGCGAAGGACGTGATCATCGTGCCGGGCTACGGCATGGCGGTGGCGCAGGCGCAGCATACGGTCTATGAAATCACCAAGGTGTTGCGCGAAAAGGGTGTCAAGGTGCGCTTCGGCATCCACCCTGTTGCGGGCCGCATGCCGGGCCATATGAACGTGCTGCTGGCCGAGGCCAAGGTGCCGTACGACATCGTGTTCGAGATGGACGAATTGAACGAGGACTTCCCCGATGCCGACGTCGCCATGGTGATCGGCGCCAACGACATCGTCAATCCTGCGGCGCAGGAAGACCCGACTTCGCCGATTGCCGGCATGCCGGTTCTCGAGGTGTGGAAGGCCAAGACGTCGATCGTGATGAAGCGCAGCATGGCCTCGGGCTATGCGGGGGTGGACAATCCCTTGTTCTACAAGGAAAACAACCGCATGCTGTTCGGCGACGCCAAGAAGATGCTGGACGAAGTGCTGGCGGCATTGAAGGCCTAGCCGGGGCAATCGATGGGCGCGACATATATCGGTGAGGTTTATCGTACCGAGCAAGGCATTTTTTGCGTCGACCCGGTCGACAAGTTCGTTGCCAAGACCTTGATCGAAGAGGGGCGCTACGGCACGTTGCAGCTGGAGCAGATCAAGATGTTTTGCTCGCCATCGAGTTCCGTGCTGCTGCTGGGCGCGCATATCGGGGCGATTGCGGTACCGCTTTCGAAAATGGTCGGCGAGATGACGGTTTTCGAGGCGAATCCGCGCACCTTCGAGCTGTTGCGCGCCAACTTGAAGTTGAACGATTGCCTTAACGTGGAAGCCTATAACCTGGCGGCCAATGACAGCAATGAGGCCTTGAAGTTCGTCTTCAATACCGTCAACAGCGGAGGTTCCAAGCGCTTCCCGGTGCATCAGGATGCGACGTATTTTTTCGATGCGCCGCAGATCGCGGAAGTGCCGGGCGTGCGCCTGGATGATCATTTGGCCGGACGGAAATACGATCTCATCTTCATGGATATCGAGGGGTCGGAGGTCTTCGCCATGCGCGGAATGCCCGGTTTGATGGCGCAGGCGCAGGTGGTGTTTTCGGAATTCATCCCGCACCATCTGTCGCGCGTCGGGGGCGTGGGGGTCGAGCAATTCGTTGCCTGCTTCGAGGGATACCAGACCATGATCGTGCCGTCCATCCCGCGCGCCTGCCATGGCGCGGAGATCGGGCAGGTGCTGCACGAGATGTTCGCGAAAGGCCAGCCCGACGACGGCTTGATTTTCATCCGCGAGCATGTCGACATCATGCTCAAGTGAGTATGCGCGCGGATATCGTCACATGAGCGAGCCGGTCCCAAGCGAGTTGCAACACTTGCGCGAACTGCTGCGCCAGTTCGCCGCCGAGCGCGATTGGGAGCAATTCCACACGCCGAAGAACCTGGCTGCGGCCTTGAGCGTCGAGGCCGCCGAATTGCTCGAGCCGTTTCAGTGGCTGGCCAACGGCGAGAAGGCCGAATTGGGCGCCGACAAGCTCCGGGAGGTGCGCTTTGAAATGGCCGATGTGCTGGCCTACCTGATCCAGCTGGCTGACCGGCTCGATGTCGATCTCTATCAGGCCCTGCTGGAAAAGATCGAGCGCAATCGCGCGAAGTACCCCGCGGACCAGGTTCGTGGCGACGCGCGCAAGTCTTCGGATTATCCCTGACTGCTTCCGACCATCCCCGGCGGATTTGAATCCCGCCCCATTTACGCGCTATAGTGTCGGCTGGTTGCATGAAGCCAAAGAAGGTTCCTGGGACGCAATGCCTGGTGCCGCGTAAATCAGTCAGGGGAAGTTGGGCATGGAAATTTTCGGGATCGGTATCCACATCATCGTGGCATTGTTTTTTGCCATTCACGCGGTGCGCAACGGGCGCAATTTTTATTGGCTGTTCATACTATTTGCGTTTCCCCTCTTGGGCAGCGTGGTCTACTTCGTCGTCGAGTTCTTGCCCGGCTCGCGCATCGATCGGGGGTTTTCCCGCAGCTTGAACAAGGCAACCTCGGCCGCGATGGGCTTGGTCGATCCGGCGCGGGAATTGCGCGAAGCACGCGATGCCTATGATCTTTCGCCTTCGGTGCAGAACCGCATGCGCCTTGCCAAGGCCTTGCTTGCGCGCGGCGACACGCATGAATCGATCGCCCATTTCGACGCCTGCCTCTCCGGCCCGTTTGCCAGGGACCCGGAATTGCTCTATGCGGCGGCGTCGGCCAAGCTGCAGGACGGCCAGGTGACACAGGCGCTCGAATTGGCGCAAAGCTTGCGTGCCGTCGTGCCCGATACTTCAGCCGAGCGGGCCTTTTTGCTGCTGGCGCGCGCTTATGCCGCCAACGGCGACAGCGCTGCGGCCGGGGCCGAATTCCATGCGGCGGTGGCGCGCTTTGGCAGCGTCGAGGCCAAGGCGCAATATGGCATCTGGGCTGCCGAAGCGAAGGAGTTGGATGTCGCGCGGCAGATGCGGGACGATATTGCGAGCGCCGAGCGGCACTGGAATGCGCATACCCGCGCCATCAACAAACCTTTGTTGCAGCAGCTGGAAAAGTCGATCAGGGGCAACTTGTCCTGAGCGCCCGGCCTTGGTTCAGCGCCAGCCGAACATCATTTGTTCAGCCAGCATTTCCTTGGCGGGTTTGAGCAGATCAATGGCGCCGAGCGAGGCGCCGAGCAGGCTTTGCGAGAACGAGCCGTCGGGTGCGCTGGCGAAGATGCGCGCCATGGTGTCGGTCAGGCGTATCGTCAGCTTGCGGTCCGCGTCGCGTTGCCGTGCGAAGCGCTGCAACGATTCCGGTGCTACACCTTCACGCAGGCATTGCGCCAGCACGACGGCGTCGCGCAGGCCGAGGTTGAGTCCCTGGCCCGCCACCGGGTGCAGGGTCTGCGAGGCGTTGCCGATGGCGACCGTGCGTGGCGACGTTGTAGCGCGTGCATTCAAGCCCAGGCTGAAGGCATGACGCTTTGTTGCGCGCGTGAAGCTGCCGACGCGCGTGCCGAAAGCCTCGCCCAAGGCCTTGAGAAATTCGGTATCGGACAGCGCCAGCAAGGCTTCGGCGCGCGCCGGGCGCACGCACCACACCAGCGCATAGCCGCCGTCCTGCGGCAGCAAGGCCAACGGCCCTTCTTCGGTGAAGCGCTCGAAAGCGCGCTGCGGCACCGGCGCGCTGCTCCATACCTGCGCCACCACGGCGCGTTGCGCATAGTCGCGGTGCAAGCCCTTGTCTTCTTGCTCGTCGAACAGGCCGCCTTCGGCCTGGATGGCGATGCCTGCCTGCAGCGTGCCGTCGGATAGCGTCAGCCTTACCGCATCCTGGGTTTCATCGATGCGCTCGACTTTTTTCGGTCGCAGCATGGGGATCGCGGCGCGCTGTGCGGCGGCACCGAGTGCGGCCGTCACGGCGCCATAGCGCGTGACATAGCCGAGCGCGGGGACGTGCAGCGCTTCGCGTTCGATCAGGGTGCGGCCGAAGTGGCCGCGGCGCGAGACGTGGATTTGGTGGATCTCGTCGGCGGCGATGGGCCAGGCGCCCAGTTGTTCGAGGATTTGCCGGCTGCCGTAGGACAGGGCAATCGAACGCGGGTCCGATGCCGCCTGTTCCGCACTCTTGGCATCGAGCACGGCGATGCGCCCCGGTGGCACGCCCTGGCGCACCAGCAGCAGCGCCGCCGCCAGGCCGACCGGGCCGGCGCCGCAGATGGCGATGTCGATGTCGGTCATGGCGTGGTTTATCGGCTTTGCATCAGTGTTTCTATTTCCGCTACCGTCTTGGGCGCGGCATGGCTCAACACTTCGCAGCCGTCGGCCGTCACCAGCACGTCGTCTTCGATGCGGATGCCGATGTTCCAGTATTGCTCGGGCACGTCATCGGCCGGGCGCACGTACAGGCCGGGTTCGACGGTCAAGACCATGCCCGGCTTGAGCACGCGCCAGGCTTTGGTGCCGTCGGCCAGCTTGTCGCCGGCTTCGTAGTAGTCGCCGACGTCGTGCACGTCCATGCCTAGCCAATGGCTGGTGCGGTGCATGTAAAAGCGGCGGTAGTCATTACTTGCGATAGCGGCCTCGAGCGAGGCGTATTTGCTCTGGTCGAGCAGGCCGGTGTCGAGCATGCCTTGCACCAGCACGGCGAGTGCGGCGTTGTGCGGATCGATGAAGCGTGCGCCCGGCTTGATCGCATCGATCGCCGCAGCCTGCGCAGCCAGCACGATTTCATAGAGCGCCTTTTGCGGTGCACTGAAGCTGCCGTTGACCGGGTAGGTGCGCGTGATGTCGGAAGCGTAGCTGCCGTATTCGCAGCCGGCATCGATCAGGATCAGGTCGCCGTCCCTGGCCTCGGCCGACCCGGCCGGATAATGCAGCACGCAGGCATTGGCGCCGGCGGCGACGATGGAGTTGTAGGCCGGCGAAGGCGAACCGCAGCGGCGGAATTCGTGCAGCAGCTCGGCCTCGATTTCGTATTCGCGCACGCCGGGGCGCGAGGCGCGCATGGCGCGCGCATGCGCGCCCGACGAGATGGCGGCGGCCTGGCGCATCAGCGCCACCTCGGCCTCGTCCTTGAACAGGCGCATGTCGTCGATCAAGGGCAGGATGTCGTGGAATTGCGCCGGCGCCTGTACGCCGCTGCGCGACTTGGCGCGCACCGCAGCGAGCCAGGATTGCACCTGCGTTTCGAGCTTGGTGTCGCGCCCGATGGCGTAAAACAGCGCGGGCGCATCGGACAGGATGTCGGCCATGTCGCCGTCGAGTTTGCCAATCGGATGCGCGGCGTCGAAACCGAATGCCGCCTTGGCGTCTTCCGGGCCGTAGCGATAGCCATCCCAGATTTCGCGTTCCTTGTCCTTTTCGCGGCAAAACAGGATGGCCTGCTGCTGGCTTGATGCGATCAGCACCAGCACCGCATCCGGCTCGGTGAAGCCGGAGAGGTAGTAGAAGTGGCTGTCGTGGCGGTAGGGATAATCGGCGTCGCTGTTGCGCATCGCTTCAAGCGCGGTGGGGATCACGGCCACGCCGCCGCCCATGGCTTGCATTTGCGCCATCAGTCTGGCGCGCCGTTCGGAATATGGAGTCATGTTTCACGTTTCCCATGGTAAGGGGAGTTTAATTGCGCCAACTGTTCGGGGGTACCGACGTTGTGCCACAGGCCAGGATAGAGTTCGCCGCCGACCTGGCCGCGATCTGCATACGCGCGCAGGATGGGCGCGAGCTTGCCATGTTGTCCGGGGGAGATGGAATCGAAGATTTCGGGGCGGTAGACGCCGATGTTGCCGAAGGTATAGCGCGGCTCGCCTTCGTTGACGATGGAAAAGCTGTGCAGCGCGAAGTCGCCCTTGGGATGAAAATCGGGATTGGGCACCAGATAGAGCCAGGCCACGTCGCGCTTGTCGGCCGGGTGGGGGTTGCCCCACACGTCATTGTCTTCCAGCACGGTCTTGACCTGCTCGAAATCGAAATGCGGGCAATAGATGTCGCCCGAGACGGCGACGAACGGATCGTCACCGAGCAGATGGCGCGCCTGGGCGATGCCGCCGGCGGTTTCCAGCGGTTCTTCTTCAGCCGAATACGCAATCTGTGCGCCATACTTCGAGCCGTCGCCCAGTTCCGCCTCGATCATGTGGCCCAGGCGCGAATGGTTGATCACGATCTCGGTGATGCCGGCGCGCACCAGGTTCAGGATTTGCCAGGTGATGAGCGGCCGGCCGCGTACTTTCAGCAGCGGCTTGGGGCAGTCGTCGGTCAGGGGCTGCATGCGCTTCCCGTAACCTGCAGCAAAAATCATGGCTTTCATCAGAACGTGTACCCGACCTTGGCCGCACTGCCTTCGATCTGATCGAGCAGCAGCAGCAGCGGCTTCAATGCCTTGTAGCGCCCGGCGGTATTGCGCACGTAAGTCATCACCAGCGGGAGGTCCTTCAGATAGGCCTCCTTGCCGTCGCGGTGATAGAGCCGGGCGAAGATGCCGAGTATCTTCAGGTGGCGTTGCAGGCCGGTGAACTCGAAATCGCGGTAAAAGCTGTCGATGTCGGGGGCGACGGGCAAGCCGGCGCGCTTGGCGCGTTCCCAATAGCGGATCGCCAGGTCGAGCACCACTTCCTCGTCCCACTGGATGTAGGCGTCGCGCAACAGCGACACGGCGTCATAGGTGATCGGGCCGTAGCGCGCATCCTGGAAGTCGAGGATGCCGGGATTGCCCTTGGGCAGCACCATCAGGTTGCGCGAGTGGAAGTCGCGGTGCACCCACACCTGCGGCTGGGCCAGGATATTGGCCAAGAGGGCGTCGAACACGCCTTGCAGGGTCTTGTTTTGCGTTTCCGTCAAATTGACGCTCACATGCTTGCCGACATACCACTCGGTGAAGATGTTCAGTTCGCGCAGCAGGAATTCGCGGTCGTATTCGGGCAGAATGCCGGGCTGGCTGTGAACCTGTATCATGACCAGCGCGTCGAGTGCGTCGACGTAAAGCTTGTAGGCGCTGTCGGGGTTCAACTGGTTCAGATAGGTGGCGTTGCCCAGGTCGCTGACGACCAGAAAGCCGCTGGCGAGATCTTGCGCCAGGATGTTGGGCACGGTCACGCCGGCGCCGTCGAACAATTGCGCGACCTGGATATAAGCCGGCACGTTTTCGCGCTCGGGCGGGGCGTCGACCGCGATCAGGCTGCCGCCGTCGGCCGTGTCGAGCCGAAAATAACGGCGGAAACTGGCATCGTTTGATGCCGGGCGGATGGAGTCTAATTTGAGCGAAAGGGCCGGTAAACCGGCCAGCCAGTTGCATAATTGGCTAAAACGCGCGTCCTGGGGGAGTGATAATGACATCAAGAGACCTGGCGAATACGATTCTGGATTGCGAGTTCCCATATAATAAGGGATTAGACCTAAAAAATCGCCTGAACATACCGTTGGCCTAACTCCCCTGACTTCATGACCTGGTTTCCGGCATTTCCTGCATCACCTCGCCTGCTTCCCCTGACTGCCGCCATTCTGGCCGCGCTGTCGGCGCCTGCCTGGGCTGACGATCAGCCGCAGACGCCGCCGCCGGCCGGGCAGCCCGTGGCCGACGATAGCACCCAAGCGCCGCCGCAGGCCTTGCCCGCGCTGCCGCAAAATGTGGCTCCGGCGATGTTCAGCCCGCAAATGCCGATCCTGATGAGTACGCCGCCGATCAGCCGCAAGCGCCGCGACGAAAAGAATTGCATGCAGACCGGCACCGCCGACCACATGAGCGGCAGCCCGGATCGCGTCATGTATTTCGACGACAACGTCGAGTTGGCGCAGTGCAATACCGAAGTGACGGCCGACCGCGGCGTCTACCGTGTCGTCGAAGACCAGATCGAGGCTTACCAGAACGTGCGCCTGACGCGCTTCGGCGACCTCTACACCGGCGACGAGATGAAGCTGCGCATGGATACCCAGCTCGGTTACATCCTGAATCCGACTTATCACCTGTCGTCCAACAATGCCCAGGGCACGGGCAAGCGCATCGACTTCGTCGGCGAAGACAAGGCCAAGGTCATCAACGGCACCTACAGCACCTGCGACATGCCCGATCCGGACTGGTATCTGAAGTCCTCGACCATGGACCTCGATCGCGGACGCGATGCCGGCATGGCCACCGATGCGGTCGTGTATTTCAAGGACTGGCCTATCCTGTGGGCGCCGGAGATGCCGTTTCCGCTATCGGATGCGCGCAAGTCGGGCTTCCTGGCGCCGACCGTGGGCGGCTCGAACCGCGGCGGCCTGGTGGTGGAGACGCCCTATTATTTCAATATCGCGCCCAACCGCGACCTGACGCTCTACCCGACCGTGATCACCGAGCGCGGCATCCAGCTGGGCGCCGACATGCGCTACCTGGAACCGACCTTTGCCGGCGAGACCAAGCTCGAATTCCTGCCGCACGACAACGTCACCGATACCAACCGCTGGGCCATCAGCTCGCTCCAGACCGCGACGCTGTCGCCGAACTGGAATTTGAGCTGGAACCTCAATGCCGCGTCGGACGACAATTACCCGAACGACTTCACGCGCTCGATCACGGCGGCGTCGCAGCGCCTGCTCGGCCGCGACGTGACCTTGACATATAGCCAGCCGGATTGGCAGGTCAGCCTGCGCACGACAGGCTACCAGGTCTTGCAGGATCCGCTGGCGCCTGTGGTCCAGCCTTACGACCGCTTGCCGCAATTGCTGCTGCATGCCGGCCAGCAGGACGTGCACGGCTTTGACTGGTCGTTCGATTCCGAAGCGGTGCGGTTCTATGAACCGGGCGTGGTCGAAGGCGACCGCTACACCCTGACGCCGCGTCTGGCCTATCCGATCATCGGCACCTCGAGCTTCATTACGCCCAAGATTTCGTTTTCGTTCACCAAGTACGCGCTGCAGGACCAGGCCGACGGCACGCCGGCGCAGATCACGCGCGCCGTACCGACCTTCTCGCTCGATGCCGGGTTGATCTTCGACCGCGACACCAGCTGGTTCGGACACGATTTCACCCAGACCCTCGAACCGCGCCTGTTCTATGTGCGCACGCCTTACCGCGACCAAAGCCTGATTCCCGCGTTCGATACGGCCGATGCCGATATCAGCTACGCCCAGTTGTTTGCGGAAAACCGCTTCGTCGGCGGCGACCGCATCGGCGACGCCAACCAGGTGACGGCGGCGGTGACGACACGCTTCCTCGAAAGCAATGGCGAAGAGCGGGCCCGTTTTGCCATCGGCCAGCGCTTTTCCTTCATCGACGAGCGCGTGACGCTGCCTGGCGACGGACCCAACGCCAACAGTAATTCCGACCTGCTGTTTTCCGCTGTGGGCAAATTCAGCGCCCAACTGAGCGCCAGCCTCGACATCGATTACAGCGAAAGTAACCACGGCCTGAACCAGACCAACCTCATCATGCGCTGGCAGCCGGCTTCCAAGAAATTGCTGAATCTGCAATATATTCGCGATTTGCCGAACCAAATTCAGCAATTCGACACCTCCGGGCAGTGGCCTATCCTCGACCGCTGGTATGCTGTAGGCCGCGTCGATTATTCCATTCCCGAACACAAGATCGTGCAGGGCCTGCTTGGGGTGGAATACAAGGCCGATTGCTGGGTGTTCCGTTTCGGCGGCCAGCATATCCAGACCGCAACCAACATCTCCTCGACCTCGACGTTTTTTCAGCTTGAGCTAAACGGTTTTGCGCAGTTGGGGTCGAACGCACTGGAAGCGATGCGCCTGAATGTGCCGGGTTATCAACCGGTCAACCAGGCGACGCGGCCGATTACTCCGTAATGATGATATTGACGATTTTTTATTGGACGAGCGAATGGGCAAGATGATGACTCCGAATTTGACGCTGGCACTGATTGCACTGTGCGGCGCACTCGGCTATACCGGAAGCGCGTGGGCGCAAAACGCCGCGCCGGCTGCTGCCGCGCCAAGCGAGAGCCCGGCCGCCGCTCCTGCAACACCGCCTGCCGCCAAGCCGCGCGTCAAGTCCGAACTGGCCGACTCCATTGTCGTGGTGGTCAACGACGACGTCATCACAAAGAGCGATCTGGAGCAGCGCCTGGTCTTCGTCGAGAAGAACATGCGTTCGCAGAACGTGCCCTTGCCGCCGCCCGCCGAATTCCGCAAGCAGGTGCTGGAACACATGATCATCGAACGCTGCGAGTTGCAGACCGCCAAGGAAGACGGCTTGCGTGTCGACGACCTGACGCTGGACCGTTCGATGGCGCGCATTGCCGAAGGCAACAAGATGAGCCTGCAGCAATTCCGCGACCAGATCGAGCGGGAAGGCACGCCTTTCGGCCGCTTCCGCGAAACCATCCGCGATGAAATCCTGATGCAGCGCGTGCGCGAACGCGAAGTGGAAAGCCGCATCCAGCCGACCGAATCGGAAGTCGACAATTACATCGCCGCGCAAAACGGCACCGGCGCCGCCGCGCAGCAGGAGCTCGACCTGGCTCACATCCTCGTCGGCATCCCCGAGAACGCGTCGGCCGAACAGATTGCCGCGCGCCGCGCCAAGGCCGAGGATTTGCTGCGCCAATTGAAGGGCGGCGCCGATTTCACCAAGATCGCCGCCACCTATTCCGACGCGAGCGACGCCCTGCAGGGCGGCGACCTCGGCTGGCGCAATCAAGACCGCCTGCCGCAACTGTTCCTGGACGCGGTCGGTCAATTGAAGGACGGCGAAGTGTCGGCCGTGGTCAAGAGCGCCAACGGCTTCCACATCGTCAAGCTGGTGGGCAAGCGCAACGCCAGCGCCTTGCGCGGCGGTGCTTCGGCCCCCGCTTCGGCGGTGGTGCAAACGCATGCGCGCCACATCCTGATCAAGGTCAACCAGGTCGTGACCGACGTCGAAGCCAAGCGCAAGCTGAACGATCTGCGCGAGCGCCTGATCAACAAATCGGCCACCTTCGAAGAACTGGCCAAGCTGTATTCGAACGATTTGTCGGCTTCCAAGGGCGGCGACATCGGCTGGGTCTATCCGGGCGATACGGCGCCGGAGTTCGAGAAGGCCATGGATGCGCTGCAAGTCGGCGACGTGAGCGAGCCGGTGCAGACGCAATACGGCTTCCACCTGATCCAGGTGGTCGAGCGCAAGACCGACGACGTATCGAAGGAACGCCAACGTCTGCTGGCGCGCGCCGCGATCCGCGAGCGCAAGATGGAAGAAGCGACGCAGGACTGGACGCGCAGCCTGCGCGACCGCGCGTATGTTGAATTCCGGGATGACGGCAAGTGATCGCCCTGTGGGCCCTCTTTCCGGCCCCATGACGCGCCGGCCCCGGCTGGCCATAACCGCCGGCGAGCCGGCCGGCATCGGGCCTGAAATCTCGATCCGGGCCGCCTGGCAGTTGCGTGACGAAGCAGACTGTATTCTGATCGGTGACGCCGCCTTCCTTTCCCTGACCGCCCATGCCATCGATCCGGCGATCAACCTGGTCGCCACCTCGCTTGCCGCCATACGCAATGGCGGCCTGCCCGATTTCGGGCGCGAGCGCATCGCCGTCATCGATTGCCCCTTGAACGAGATCGTCGTCCCGGGCCAGCTTGATGCGAAGAATGGCCGCAGCGTGCTGCAGACGCTCGATATCGCCATCGAAGCGGCGCAAGCCGGCTGGGTCGATGCGATCGTCACGGCGCCGCTGCAAAAGAGCACGATCAACGATGCCGGCGTGCCGTTTTCCGGCCATACCGAATACCTGGCGCAGCAAACCGCGACCGCACAGGTGGTGATGATGCTGGCCGGCGGCGAACCCATGCTGCGCGTGGCGCTGGCCACGACCCATTTACCGCTGAAGGATGTGTCTGCTGCCTTGAACCGCGACGGCTTGCTGCGTGTTTTGACCATTATCGATGCCGACCTGAAGAACAAGTTCGGCATCGCCGCGCCGCGCATCCTCGTCACGGGCTTGAACCCGCATGCGGGCGAAGGCGGCTATCTCGGGCGCGAAGAGATCGACGTCATTGCGCCGGCGATTGAAGCGGCCAAGGCGGCGGGCATCGCCGCGTCCGGCCCTTATCCGGCCGATACGCTGTTCCAGCCGAAATATCTCGAACAGGCCGATTGCGTGCTCGCCATGTACCACGACCAGGGCTTGCCGGTGCTGAAGTTCGCCAGCTTCGGCCACGGCGTCAACATCACGCTCGGCTTGCCCATCATCCGCACCTCGGTCGACCACGGCACCGCGCTCGATCTGGCCGCCCGGGGCGTGGGCCATGCCGACCACGGCAGCATGATCGCCGCGATCAAGACCGCGGCACAGATGGCACAATCCAAAGCATGAAACACATCGCCCGCAAACGCTTCGGCCAGAATTTCCTGACCGACGACGGCGTACTGCACGACATCATTCGCGCGATCGATCCGCAGGCCGATGACGCGATGGTCGAAATCGGCCCCGGCCTGGCCGCCATGACGCGCCTGATCATCGAGCGCGTGCGCCGGTTGCACGTGGTCGAACTCGACCGCGATCTGGTCACGCGGCTGAACAAGCAATTCGATCCGGCGCGTTTGGTGGTGCATTCGGCCGATGCGCTGCAATTCGATTTCACGCAAATCCCGGTGCCCGAGGGGCAAAAGCTGCGCGTGGTGGGCAACCTGCCGTACAACATTTCCAGCCCGCTGTTATTTCATCTGGCGCAGATATCGAACCGCGTGCAGGACCAGCACTTCATGCTGCAAAAGGAAGTGGTCGAGCGCATGGCGGCCGAGCCGGGCAGCAAGACCTATGGCCGGCTCTCGGTCATGCTGCAATGGCGCTATCACATCGAACTGATGTTCGTCGTGCCGCCCACCGCCTTCGATCCGCCGCCCAAGGTCGATTCGGCCATCGTGCGCATGATTCCGAAGGCGCAGCCTTTGGCCTGCGAAGAAGCGAAGCTGGAAAAGGTGGTGTTGCAGGCGTTTTCGCAACGGCGCAAGGTGATCCGCAACTGCCTCTCGGCTCTGTTCACGGAAAACCAGTTGATCGATGCCGGGGTCGATCCGCAGGCGCGGCCCGAGACCGTGCCGCTTGAACAATTTGTGGCATTGGCAAATCTATAGCGTCCTGAGTCATAATTCGTTGATTGAATATGCCGAAATCGGCCCGATGCGGCGTCACAAATGCGCGCAAGGCGCTAGCCTTGCTGTGCTTTGTTTCTTGCCTCGGACCGATTGCGCCATATTTAATTGTTCAACGAATGATGACTCAGGACACTAGGAGGAGTTATGCGAAAGAAATTTGCAGGCATTCTCGCGTTGGCCTTGATGATGAGTGCCGGCGCGCAGGCGCAGGAAATCAAGCGCACCGTCAATCCGAATTCGACATTGCCGCTGGCCGTCGCCGTGACGGTGCCGGCCGGCTCCACCTTGGTGTTCTTCAGCGGTAATCTGGCCGACGTGGCCAATCCCGATGCGCCCAAGGGCACGGTCGAGGCCTATGGCGATACCAGGACGCAGGCCACATCGATCCTGAAGAAGTTCGAGAAACTGCTGGCCAACGAAGGCTTGGCCCTGGGCGACGTGGTCAAGGTCAATGTGTTTCTGGTGGGTGACGCCAAGCTCGATGGCAAGATGGACTTTGCCGGCTTGAATGCGGCGTACAGCCAGTTCTTCGGTACGGCGGCGCAGCCCAATAAGCCCGTGCGGACGGCGGTGCAGGTTGCCGGGTTGCCGATGCCGGGCGGGTTGATTGAAATTGAGATGACGGCGGCGCGCACGGTCAGCAAATAAGTCCGCCGGCTGTGCTCCCCTCGCCCGCAGGCGGGAGAGGGGCGGGGGGTGAGGGAGGTTATGATTTGACTCAGTTTGTAAAGGCAAATTGAGCTAATTTCGTAGTAAAGGGCGTACCGACTGCAGGTGGCGGTATTGCTGACGGATGTTGGGCTTCGCTAGCGCTCAGCACCAACTTACACGCCTGCAAGCGAGCACTTGCGTGACTCTCTTCTCCCGCCTGCGGGCGAGGGGAGCTAGGCCGGCGTCGGATATTTACCAACTACCCGTATTAGCCATCGACTTCCACGGCTCCGCCGGCGCCAGCGCTTCCCCCGCCTGCAGCAATTCAATCGAAATATTGTCGGGCGAACGCACAAACGCCATATGCCCGTCGCGCGGCGGGCGGTTGATCGTCACGCCATGTTCCTGCAGGCGGCGGCAGGTGGCGTAGATATCATCGACGCGGTAAGCCAGGTGGCCGAAGTTGCGCCCGCCGCTGTAGGTCTCCGGATCCCAGTTGTAGGTCAGCTCGACCTGGGCGTCGGTGTCGCCCGGCGCCGCGAGGAACACCAGCGTGAAGCGGCCTTGCGGATGTTCCTTGTGGCGCAGGACTTCCAGCCCCAACGCATCGCGGTAAAAGTGCAGCGAAGCGTCGAGGTCGGTGACGCGCACCATCGTGTGCAGGTATTTCATGGCTATTCCTTATGCGTTGTCCACGTCCCTGGAGCGGACGTGGTGTGACGCAGGAATCATACATCAAGCCTTGGCAGCGTTCAGTTGCTCGCTTAGTTGCTCCGCGCGATAGCTGCCCTGGCGCTCGAACATCCAGCCCGGATATTCCTTGGGCAAGGCGCTGACCTTGTCGATGGCGGCCAGTTCCTCCTTGTTCAGGCTGACCTTGGTGGCGGCAATGTTGTCGTCCAACTGATCGACCCGCTTGGCGCCGATGATGACCGACGTCACCGCGCTCTGGTGCAGCAGCCATGCCAGCGCGACCTGCGCCACCGAGACGTGCTTCTTGTCGGCAATGCCGCGCATCACGTCGACGCAGTCGTAGGCGCGCTCGACGTTGACCGGCGGGAAATCGAAGGCGGTGCGGCGGCTGCCGTCGGCCGGTTTGATGTCGCGCCCGTACTTGCCGCTCAACAGGCCGCCGGCCAATGGACTCCACACCATCAGGCCCACGTCCTCGCTCTTCAACAGCGGAATGATTTCGCGTTCCAGGTCGCGCCCGGCCACGGTGTAATAGGCTTGCAGCGATTCGAAGCGTGCCAAGCCCAGGCGTTCGGAAATACCCTGCGCCTTCATGATCTGCCACGCGCCCCAGTTTGAGACGCCGACATAGCGCACGTCGCCGCGCTGCACCAGGGTTTCGAGCGCGCGCAGTGTTTCCTCGATCGGCGTGGCCGGGTCGAAACCGTGCATCTGATACAGGTCGATATGATCGAGTTGCAGCCGCTTTAGGCTGGCCTCGGCCGCATTCAGCACGTGGTAGCGTGAACCGCCGCGCGCATTGGCGCCGTTCGAGCCGGTGGCGCCGAAGAACTTGGTCGCCACCACGACGTTGTCGCGCGCCACCTTCAAGTCTTTCAAGGCCTGGCCGACGATGATTTCCGACTTGCCTTCGGAATAGACGTCGGCCGTGTCGATGAAATTGATGCCGGCTTCCAGCGAACGGCCTACCAGCTTGTTGGCCTCGCTCTGCTGCAGGTCGCCGATCTTGTTCCATAGTTCGCCCTGGCCGCCGAAGGTCATGGTGCCCAGGCAGAGTTCCGATACGAACAAGCCGGTATTGCCGAATTTTTTGTAACGCATGGTGCTTTCTCCTTGGTCGTGTTGCCGCACGTGAGTCGGGAAATTGGGGGGCGCGTGCAGCGAAGTCTGGCAAGCAGTATGCTCCCAACTACCACACGGCATGTGATGCGATCCTCGCGGATTCTTGCCTAATCCTCTTGCGGGCGGTATTTGCCGTCCGGCAAGCGATAGTCGTGGCGTACACTGTTTGCAACGGAACGATGATGAACGAGATGGCGACCCAACCCCTGCAGGCCGAATATGATGAACCTGCCGAGCAAGAGCGCAGCGAGCTGGCATTGCTGCTCGACCGCCTGACCGGCCCGGAACTCGAAGGCACGGTGGCAACGCCGATACCGGGCCTGTGCATCCACCGCATCCAGCACGCCACGGCACCGCGCCACGGCATCCAGATTCCTTCGTTCGCCGTGATTGCCCAAGGCGAAAAGCGGCTCTGGTTCGGCGGCGAGGAATACCGCTACGATCCCTTGCATTACATGGTGACCTCGGTCGACCTGCCGGTGCTGGCCGAAGTGATCACGGCCAGCCATACCCGGCCTTATCTGGGCATGCGGCTGGAACTCGACATCGGCATGCTGGGCGAACTGATCCTGGACGACAACCTGCCCATGCCGCTGTCGCTGGTCGATTCGCGCGGGCTGTACGTCAACCGGCTGTTCCCGTCGCTACTCGATTCGGCCTTGCGCCTGTTGCGGCTGTTGGATACGCCGCGCGATATCCCGATCCTCGCGCCCATGATCAAGCGCGAGATTTTCTACCGCCTCTTGATGAACGGCCAGGGCACGCGGCTGCGCCAACTGGCCTTGAAGGATAGCCACACGCACCGTATCGCCCGTGCGATCACCACGCTGCGCCGGCATTACATCGAACCCTTGCGCGTGCAGGATCTGGCGGGCGGCGTGCACATGAGCGTGTCCTCATTTCACCAGCATTTCAAGAGCATCACCGCCATGAGCCCGCTGCAATACCAGAAGCAATTGCGCCTGCAGGAGGCGCGCCGCCTGATTTTGGTGGGTGACATCGACGTGGCGCAGGCGGCGCACAAGGTGGGCTATGAGAGCCCTTCGCAATTCAGCCGCGAGTACGGGCGGCTGTTCGGCGCCTCGCCCTTGAAGGATCGCAACCGCTGGCTGGAGAAATCTGTCTAGAATGCCGGCAGCGAATCCGGCGCATGCTCGCGCAAAGCCTTGCGCGCTTCCTGGAATTCAGGGAACACCGACTGCACCGTGGCCCAGAAGCGCGGGCTGTGGTTCATCTCGCGCAGGTGCGACAGCTCATGCGCGATCACATAATCGATCAGCGGCAGCGAGAAGTGGACCAGGCGCCAGTTGAGGCGGATCTTGCCCTCGATGGTGCAGGAACCCCATTGCGTCGTGGCCGACGACAACGCGAACGAGCGATAGCGCACGGCGAGCTTTTCGGCATACAGCGGCAGCCGTTCGGCGAAGATCGCCTTGGCGCGCAATTGCAGCCAGCCCAGCACGCGGTCTTTCAATTGCTGCTCCCCCGCATCGACCGGCAGTGACACCGTCAATTCGTGCAGGGCTTCGTTGAAGCTCACGCCGACGGCATGGCCGGGGCGGATGCGCAGCGTCAGTTCGCGCCCGAGATAGGGTAGCGTTGCCCCGTCCTGCCATTGCAGCGTGGGGCGCAGGCGTTTCGCCTGGCGCTCGTGCTGCTCGCTCAACTTGGTGAAAATCCAGCGCTGCTTTTCGCGGATGGCAAGCTCGATGTCGGCCAGCGTGACCCACTTCGGCGCCGTGATGCGCAAGCCCTCGTCGTCGATCAAAAAGCCGATCGAGCGGCGCTTCGAGCGTATCAGCCGGTAGTCCAGTGCGTGTTCCTGCAACTGGATGCGGCGCATGCCGGGCAGCGGTGCCGATCTGGGGCGCGCTTCAGGCGCTGTGACAGACGGGTTGGCCGGCGCGACCGGGTTGCGGTCGAGGGCGCGGTTTGGTGTTTCACCAACCGGCGTTGGCGCCGGCTCAGGGAAAAAGAAGTCCAGCGGCAGCGCAAGCTGGTTCGGGTCAGGCAGATATTTTCGGCGAAGGAGTTGTTTCACTAGTACCGGTATAAAGGTGCGGAGAAATCACACGCATTTCGGATTCTATCCAATTTTCGACTTTTTGGACGAGTGTGGCCGGATCTTCGCCGGCCGGCGAGATGGGCTTGCCGATCGACACCGTGATCAGGCCCGGTTTCTTGACGAAGGAATTCTTGCCCCAGCACTCGCCGGAGTTCAATGCGATCGGCACGACGGGGGTGTCGGTTTCGACCGCCAGGCGCGTGCCGCCGGCCTTGTACTTGCCCTGGCTGCCCGGGCGCGTGCGCGTGCCTTCGGGGAACATGATGATCCACAAGCCGGAAGCGAGGCGCCGGCGGCCGTGCTGCACGACGGCGGCAAAGGCGTCCCTGCCCTTGCTGCGGTCGATCGGGATCATGCGCAACAAGCCCAGCGCCCAGCCGAAGAAGGGCACCATGATCAGTTCGCGCTTGAACACGTACACCAGCGGGCGCGGCATGAGGCAGATCAGGAAAATGGTTTCCCAGGCCGACTGGTGCTTCGACAGCAGGATGACCGGGGCGTCGGGCAGGTTTTCGAAGCCCTTGACCTGGTAGCGGATACCGCACAAGAGCTTGGCCAGCCAGATCGCGAAAAAATTCCAGCGCGAGGTGACGTAGTAGCGCGCATGGTAGGGCAGCGGCGCACAGACGATGCAAAGGCAGGCCCAGGGAATCGTGACCGCCGCCAGGATGGTCATGAACAGCAAAGAACGCAATGCCATGAATCGCAAGGTTAAGCTCCGGTGGAAGGCGCTTCGGGTTGACGAAGCAGGTGATCGGTGACGGCGGCCAGATCCGCGAAGACTTGCGTGCCGGGCGGCAGGCCGCCTTTTTCCCTGGTCTTCTCGCCCTTGCCGGTCAACACCAGGTAGGGCGTGCAGCCCAGCACATAGCCGGCCTGCAAGTCGCGCAGCGAATCGCCGACCACGGGCACGCCCTTCAAGGGCGTTTCGAATCGCTTGCCGATGGCGCGCACCATGCCGGGCTTGGGCTTGCGGCAATCGCAATTGTCGACCGCCGCATGCGGGCAGAAAAAGATCGCATCGACCCAGGCACCGATCTGCTGCGCGCTGGTGTGCAGCTTCTGGTGGATCGCGTTCAAGGTCAACACCGTGAACAGGCCGCGCGCGATGCCCGACTGGTTGGTGGCAACAGCCACCTTGTAGCCGGCCTGGTTCAGCCGCGCAATCGCCTCGAGCGAGCCGGGCAGCGGAATCCACTCGTCCGGCGACTTGATGAAGTCGTCGGAGTCGCGATTTATTACGCCGTCACGGTCGAGGATGATGAGCTTCATATTGTTGCTGTCGCTACCTTTATGCTGCGAGCTTCGAAATGTCCGCCACGAGGTTCATCATCGTGTGCAGTGCAGACAGGAGTGTGATGCGATTGTCGCGCAAAGCCTTGTCTTCGGCCATTACCATCACCTTGTCAAAGAACAGATCAACGCCGCTACGCAATTGAGCTAGGCGCGTCAACGCGCTCGTGTAGTCGCCCTGCGCGTAGGCGTTCTCGATTTCGGGAAGGTAGGTGTTTATTGCGGAGAACAGTGCTTGTTCGGCCGGCTCGACAAGCAGGTCAGGCACGACCACGTTAATTTCACCCTCGGTATTCTTTTTCAGAATATTGGTGATGCGTTTGTTGGCCGCAGCTAGCGATTCGGCCTCGGGTAATTTTGCGAATGCAGTCAAGGCGTCCAATCGCTTAACGATATTGTCGATTTCAATATACGCTGGTTCTTGCGATAAAACGGCGTCAACTGCGTTGGCAGCATAACCACGCTCGCGCAGTAGGCCACGCAGTCGGTCATATAGGAATGCAAGAATATCGGGACAGTTGATTTCCTGTTTTTTGAAATCCGGAAATCCCTCATACGATGCAGCCGTGAAATTCAACAAATCGACAAGTCTTAGCTGCAGGTGTTTTTCCATCAACATTCGCAAAATACCGAGTGCGTGGCGGCGGAGCGCGAACGGGTCGCGGTCTCCAGTTGGCTGTAGGCCAATACCCCAGATACCGACTAGCGTTTCGAGCTTGTCGGCTAGAGCTACCGCGATACCGGTATTTGACGTTGGAAGATTGTCGCCCGCGAATCGCGGTTGGTAGTGCTCCGTTATGGCTAGAGCTACTTCCTCAGGCTCTCCATCGTGTCGGGCATAGTAGGTACCCATGATGCCTTGCAGTTCCGGGAATTCGCCTACCATATCGGTTAATAGATCGGCTTTAGACAATGTCGCGGCACGCTCTGCCAAATTTGAATCGTAGTGGAGCATGCCTGCGATTTGGTGTGCAATTCTTGCTACCCGCCAATTGCGATCTGCTTGGCTGCCAAGTTTGTTGTGGTATACGACACTAGCAAGGCCAGGTAACCGAGATTCAAGTGTTTTCTTCTGATCCTGCTCAAAGAAAAATTTGGCATCTGATAAGCGAGGGCGTACTACGCGTTCGTTGCCACTGATGATATGGCTCGGGTCGGTGGTTTCGATGTTGGAAACAATCAAAAAACGTGAACGCAGACGACCGCCAGAATCTGTCAACGCAAAGTATTTTTGATTTGTTTGCATAGTAAGGATTAAGCATTCCTGCGGCACGGCCAGGAATTCCTCTTCGAACTTGCAGGCATAGACCACAGGCCATTCGACCAGCGCATTGACTTCGTCGAGCAGGCTCTCGGGCATCAGCGTCTTGTCCGCACCCGCCGCAGCCAGCAGCGCCGCGCGGATTTTTTCCTTGCGCGCTGCAACCGAGGCAATCACCTTGCCGTTCTTTTCCAGCACGACAGCATAGTCGTCGGCATGCATGAGCGTCAATTCGCCCTGCGCCAGGAAACGGTGTCCCAGCGTGGTGCGGCCCGCCTGCAAACCGAGGATGCCGATCGGCACAACGTGTTCGCCGTGCAGGGCGATCAGCTTGTGCACCGGGCGCACGAATTGCACCGTCTCGCCGTCGGGGCGCTGGTAGCTCATCAGCTTCGGGATCGGCAGCTTGGCCAGGCTCTCTTCCAGCGCCGCTTGCAGGCCGGCTTGCAGCGTGCTGCCGGCGGCGGTGTAGGTGTAGAAAAAACTCTCGGCTTTACCGTCGGCAGCGCGTTCGAGTTCGGCCAGCTTGATGTCAGCCACGCCGGCGCTTTGCGCCAGGGCAGCGAGTTTCTTGGCCAGCGGCGCGCTCGGATTGCCGGCGGCATCGAGCGCCACGGTAACCGGCAGCACCTTTTCGCGGATGGCCTTGTCGGGCGAGCGTTCGCGCACGCCGGTAATGGAAACGGCCAGGCGGCGCGGCGTGGCATAGGCCGTGGCCTTGGCATCGGCATCAAGCAGGCCGCGCGACTTCAGGCCGGCTTCCATGGCGGCGGCAAAGGCGTCCGAGAGTTTTGCCAGCGCCTTGGGCGGCAATTCCTCGGTCAGCAGTTCGATCAACAGGGTTTGACTCATGACGGTATCGGGTTCTTTATTCTGGTCGGCAAATCAGGCAGCCACGGCGGCAGGACCGCACATCGGGAAGCCCAGCGCTTCGCGCGAGGCGAAATAGCCTTGCGCCACGCTGCGCGAGAGGTTGCGGATGCGGCCGATGTAAGCGGCGCGCTCGGTGACCGAGATGGCGCCGCGCGCGTCGAGCAGGTTGAAGGTGTGCGCCGCCTTCAAGATCATTTCGTAAGCCGGCAAGGCCAGCGGAATCTCCAGCAGGCGCTTGGCTTCGGCCTCGTAGCTGGAGAACAGCGAGAACAGGAAGTCGGCGTTCGAATACTCGAAGTTATAGGTCGATTGCTCGACTTCGTTCTGGTGGAACACGTCGCGGTAATGCAACTGCTTCTTCACGCCGTTTTCTTCCCACTCGGTCCACACCAGGTCGTAGACGTTTTCCACGCCCTGCAGATACATCGCCAGACGCTCCAGGCCATAGGTGATTTCGCCAAGCACGGGCTTGCAATCGAGGCCGCCGACCTGCTGGAAGTAGGTGAATTGCGTCACTTCCATGCCGTTCAACCAGACTTCCCAGCCCAGGCCCCAGGCGCCCAGCGTCGGGTTTTCCCAATCGTCTTCGACGAAGCGCACGTCGTTCTGCTGCAGATTCAAACCCAGCGCTTCGAGCGAACCGAGATAGAGGTCGAGAATGTTTTCCGGCGCCGGCTTCAGCACCACCTGATATTGGTAGTAGTGCTGCAAGCGGTTCGGGTTTTCGCCATAGCGGCCATCCTTGGGCCGGCGCGAGGGCTGCACATAGGCTGCGCGCCACGGCTCGGGGCCGATTGCGCGCAGGAAGGTCGCCGTGTGCGACGTGCCGGCGCCGACTTCCATGTCGTACGGTTGCAAAAGCGCGCAGCCCTGGCGATCCCAGTATTGCTGCAGCGTGAGAATGACTTGTTGGAATGTGAGCATCTGCCGGTCCGGTGCCTTCGTGCGCGAGGCACGGAAATAGTTAGCGGAAACCGGCAATTTTACGGGTTTTTCGCGGGCACAGGCACTAAACGGCGCTTTTTGCGCGTCGCCGCGGCAGCGCCGATCAAGCTGAGCATTGCCAAAGCCACAACCAGGGCATTGCCGCATACGATATAGGGCGTCAAGCCGGCATAGCCTTGCACCGTTGCTTCCAGCGCGCCGCGCGTGTAGGGCGGCAATTCCTTCACTACTACGCCCTGGGGATCGATCACCGCCGTGGCGCCGGTATTGGTGGCGCGCAAGGCCGGCCGGCCGGTCTCCAGCGCGCGCATCTGCGAAATCTGCACATGCTGCGGCACCGCCAGCCATTGACCGAACCAGGCCATGTTGGAAACGTTCAACAGCATGGTCGGCTGCGGCCGGCCCTCGCGCGCGGCGGACGCGATGTTTTGGGCGATTTCCTCGCCGAACAAATCCTCATAGCAGATATTGGGCAGCACCCACTGGTCCTTGACGGCAAAGGGCTTCTGCGGCAGCGGCCCCGAGGTCTGGTCGCCCAAGGGAATGTTCAGCATGGCGACGAACCAGTGAAAACCGTAGGGGATGAATTCGCCGAACGGCACCAGGTGGTGCTTGTCGTAGCGGTAAAGGCTGTCGGGCTTCAACGTGGGCGAGACGTCGATCAGGCTGTTGGTGTATTCGTAGGGCGCGTCCGACAGCACAATGCCCAGCGCCAGATGGCTGTTGGTCGCCTTGGCATAGGCCAATAGCGTTGCCAGGTAGTCCGGCGGCAGGGCCTGCGGCGGTTCCACGATGGCGGTCTCGGGGGTGGCCACCAGGTCGGCCGGCCTTTCGCGCAGCATGCTGCTATACATCTGCAGCGTTTCGCCGATGTGATTGTTCTGGAATTTCTCTTCTTGCGGCACGTTGCCTTGCAGCAGTCGCACGCTGATGGGCTGGCCTTGCGGATGGGTCCAGGGCACGAACTTCAGCGCCACGCCGGCCACCACAAACACGGCAGCCAAACCCAGCGGGCGGCGCGTGGCCGGCACGACGGCCAGCGTGCCGGCGATGATCGCCGCAATCCAGCCTACGCCATAGACGCCCAGCACGGGAGCAAAGCCGGCCAGCGGACTGGCGTTGTGCGCATAGCCCGCAGCGAGCCAGGGGAAACCGGTCAACAGCCAGCCGCGCAGCCATTCGGCAAGCAGCCAGCAGGCCGGGTAGACCGTCAGTAGCGATAGCACGGCACCTGTCTGCCAACGGCGCGCGAACCAGTTCGCCAGCGCCATCCCCAGGCCGGCGAAGACGCCCAGCAGCAGGGAGAACAGCGCCACCGCGGCGCCGGCCAAGGGCGGCGCCATGTCGCCATAATCATGCATGCTGACGTAGGGCCAATACACGCCGAAAGCGAAGCAGCCGAAGCCGAAACTCCAGCCCAGCAGGAAGGCGCGCGGCGTCGAACTTTGCTGCGCAACGACGGTGAAGAGCAGACCCAGCGCGACGAATTGCACCGGCCACAGGCCGAACGGCGCGAAGGCCAACACCGAGGTGAGCCCTGCGGCTAGGCAGAGCGGGTAATGCAGGCGGCGGGGGATGGCGAGCGGGACGGACACGTCGTTGGGGTTTTTCGTGGTGCCGGTGACGCTATGGTCAGCCGGTCTCCTCTTCGCCATCGACTATCTGCGGCAGCTTTTCCACCAGCAGCACGTGGGCCTGGCGCGCATCGGCACGCTGCACTTCAAAGCGCAGGTTATCGATGTCGAAGGTGTCGCCCTTGCGCGGCACGCGTCCCAGATGGTTGGCGACGAAGCCGCCTATGGTGTCGACGTCGTCGTCGGAGAAATTCGATTGCAGCGTCTCGTTGAATTGCTCGATCTCGGTCAAGGCCTTGATGCGCCAGCGCGGGCCGTGCTCGCCTTCCTTGATGGCGAGGATATTGTCTTCTTCCTCGTCGAAATCGTATTCGTCCTCGATGTCGCCGACAATCTGCTCCAGCACGTCTTCAATCGTAATCACGCCGGCCACGCCGCCGTATTCATCAACCACGATGGCCATGTGATTGCGGTTGGCGCGGAAGTCGCGCAACAGCACGTTCAAGCGCTTCGATTCGGGGATGAAGATCGCCGGGCGCAGCATATCGCGCACGTCGAACGCCTCCTCGGCGTAGTAGCGCAGCAAGTCCTTGGCCAGCAGGATGCCGACCACCTTGTCGCGGTCGCCCTCGACCGCCGGGAAGCGCGAGTGCGCCGTCGAAAGCACCATCGGCAGCCAATCCTCGATCGGCTTGGTGACATCGATGACGTCGGCCTGCGAGCGCGGCACCATGATGTCGCGCGCGGCCAGGTCGGACACCTGGAACACGCCTTCGATCATCGATAGCGCATCGGCATCGATCAGGTTGCGCTCGTGCGCGTCGTTCAAGACTTCGAGCAGTTCGGCCCGGTTTTCCGGTTCGGGAGAAATGAGTGCGGTTAAGCGTTCCAGCAGAGAGCGGTGCGGCTTGTCGGCAGGCTTGGCGCTACCAGGGTGGTCGTCCATATGGCGGGATGCCGTAATTTCGAGGATTCATAGGATACACGAAAAGTTTTGACGAACCCGCGATTTGCAGGAGGCCGTCGCACTAAACATGCGCTTTGTGACAGCAGGCAACATGTGAGCGCCCACTATTGATGATTTGTAACTGGAATGAAATAAGAATCCCTTTCAAAATGAACATGGCGTTGTTGCGGCGGGCGGCGATCCGAGGCGGCCATCCGTCTCCTCGCCGTACAGTCGCCCTTGCAGGGCGCATCGGCGCTTGCAGGCGCCGACCGTTCCGCAGGCGCGCAGCATGCTGCGCCAATTCCCTGCTACACCTGTCTTCGTCGCGGCGCCTAGCCCTGCTCATTTTGAAAGGGATTCAAAATCAGGTCGGTTGGTAGGGATTGTCGAACCCCAATTGACCAAGGATTTCGATTTCCAGGCCTTCCATTTCGACGGCCTCTTCATCGGTTTCGTGGTCGTAGCCTTGTGCATGCAACACGCCATGCACGACCAGGTGGGCCGTGTGCGCTTCCAGCGTCTTTTTCTGTTCCTTCGCTTCGCGCTCCAGCACCTCGGTGCACAGGATCAGGTCGGCGCGCGTCGGCTCGTCCTCGGGCACGTCTTCGCCTTCATTGTAGGCAAAGGTCAGCACGTTGGTGGCGTAATCCTTGGCGCGGTATTCGCGGTTGAGCGTGCGGCCTTCCTCGGCATCGACGAAGCGTATCGTCAATTCAGCCGGAGCGAACAACGCCGCCTGTACCCAGCGCCGCACTTGCGTACGGGCGATGTGCTCCTTCAGGCGCGCGTCGGGGTATTGCACCGAAAGAGAAAGCTTGGGCTTCGCGTTACTTTTTTGCGGCACGCTTGATCTCCACCGGATATTCCGCACCCGAGGCCGCCTCATAAGCATCGACGATACGGCCCACCAGCGGGTGACGCACCACGTCGGCGCTGGAGAAATGCGTGAACGCGATGCCGCGCACCTTTTCCAGAATCCGTAGCGCCTCGATCAAGCCGCTCTTCTGGTTGCGCTGCAAGTCGATCTGCGTCACGTCGCCGGTGATGACGGCCTTGCTGCCGAAGCCGATGCGCGTCAAGAACATCTTCATCTGTTCGGGCGTGGTGTTTTGCGCCTCGTCCAGGATGATGAAGGAATGGTTCAGCGTGCGGCCGCGCATGTAGGCCAGCGGGGCGATTTCGATGGTCTGCTTTTCAAACAGCTTTTGCGTGCGGTCGAAACCGAGCAGATCATACAGCGCGTCATACAGCGGGCGCAGGTAGGGATCGATCTTTTGCGCCAGGTCGCCCGGCAGGAAGCCCAGGCGTTCGCCCGCTTCCACGGCAGGGCGCGTCAGGATGATGCGCTGCACCGCGTCGCGCTCCAGCGCATCGACGGCGCAGGCGACGGCAAGGTAGGTCTTGCCCGTGCCGGCCGGGCCGACGCCGAAGCTCACATCGTGCTCCAGCACCGCCTTGATGTAGCGGTTCTGTTGCGGCGTGCGGCCGCGCAGATCGCTGCGGCGCGTCTTCAGGATCGGGCTTTCTGTCGGTTCGTCGTCCGCGACGACGACGGCTTTCTTGCCCGGCGCTTCAGCAGGCGCTTCAGCAGGCGCTTCGCCGCGCGCCGTGGCAACGCGCTGCTCGACCAAGGCCAGTTGCACGTCTTCGACGGCAACGATCTTGTCGGCCCGCGAATAGAAGTACTCGAGCAATTGCACCGCGCGTTCGGCATTCTTGCCGGCGACGACGAACTTGTCGCCGCGGCGGAAGATCGTCACGTCAAGCGCGGCGGAAATCTGGCGCAGGTTTTCGTCGAGCGGCCCGCACAGATGGGCCAGCCGTTTGTTGTCGAGCGGCTCGGGGACGAAGTGATGCGGCTGTAGGGGTTTCTTCAAAATCAGTGCGCCAGGATAAGTTCGCCGCGCAGCGAAAAGGCAAAGCTTTGCGTGATGCGCAGGTCGAGCAATTGGCCGATCAGGCGGGAGGCATGAGGTCCGCCATCGAAGTTGACGACGCGGTTGTTCTCGGTGCGGCCTTGCAGCTCCTGCGGGTCTTTCTTCGACGGGCCTTCGACCAGGATTTTCTGCACGCTGCCGACCATCGCATCGCTATAGCGCTTGGTGTTGTCGTTGATCACGGCTTGCAGGCGCTGCAGGCGTTTCAATTTGACCTCGTGCGGTGTCTCGTCGGCCAGGTTGGCCGCCGGTGTGCCGGGGCGCGGGCTGAAGATGAAGGAAAAGCTGTTGTCATAGCCGATGTCGTCGATCAGCTTCATCAGGGCTTCGAAATCGGCATCGGTCTCGCCCGGGAAGCCGACGATGAAGTCCGACGAAATCGCGATATCGGGCCGCACCTCGCGCAGGCGGCGGATCACCGACTTGTATTCGAGCGCCGTGTAGCCGCGCTTCATCGCCATCAGGATGCGGTCCGACCCGTGCTGCGCCGGCAGGTACAGGTGGTTGACCAGCTTGGGCACCTTGGCATAGGTGTCGATCAGGCGCTGGGTGAATTCCTTGGGGTGGCTGGTGACGAAGCGGATGCGCTCGATGCCGTCGATTTCGGCGATGAATTCGATCAGGAGCGCGAAGTCCGCAATCTCGCCGTCATGCATCGCACCGCGATAGGCGTTCACATTCTGTCCCAAGAGCGTGATTTCCTTCACGCCTTGCGCGGCCAGGCCGGCGACTTCGGCCAGCACGTCGTCGAAACGGCGCGAGACTTCTTCGCCGCGCGTATAGGGCACCACGCAATAGCTGCAATACTTGCTGCAGCCTTCCATGATCGAGACAAAGGCTGTCGGGCCGTCGACCTTGGCCGGCGGCATGTGGTCGAACTTCTCGATTTCGGGGAAGCTGATGTCGACCTGGGCGTGGCCGCTGGTCTTGCGCAAATGGATCAGGTCGGGCAGGCGATGCAGCGTTTGCGGGCCGAACACCACGTCCACGTAGGGCGCGCGCTTGACGATGGCGGCGCCTTCCTGCGAGGCGACGCAGCCGCCCACGCCGATCACGAGGTCGGGCTTTTTCAGCTTCAGTTCGCGGATGCGGCCGAGGTCGGAAAACACCTTTTCCTGCGCCTTTTCCCGCACCGAGCAGGTGTTGAGCAAGATCACATCGGCGTCTTCGATGGTATCGGTCTTGACGATGCCGTCGGAAGCCTGGAGCACGTCGGCCATCTTGTCCGAGTCGTACTCGTTCATCTGACAGCCGAAGGTTTTGATGAATACTTTCTTTTGCATGAATTGACTGGCGTTGCTGTTGCCGGCCGGCCGAAAAGCCCGCCTATTGTTGCGTCGCGTTCAGCTCCTCGTTGGTCAGGATCCAGACGCGGTCGACATAGCCCTGGGCATCGACCGTGTAGTTGACGATCACCGCGCTGTTGATCAGCGTGGTGTGCATGACGATGGTGTTTTGCTGGCTATAGATTTTCGCGCCCGGGGACAGGACCATGGTTTGTCCGTTGATCGTGACTTGCGGATAGATCGTGGCTGTCAGCACGCCGCGCAGGGCGTTGGTGGGGAAGGGGCGCGGCGCGGCCCAGGCCGGTCCGATAGCCATGCACAGGCTTGCCAGTAAAACCAGCACGGTCACGATGCGTTTGGCGATCATCAGCACTCCTTTGCGTGTCAATCGGTTGCGTAGTCCCGGCGCCGGATCGGGCGTCGCTTCAGGGCAGGCTGCGGGGGCAGCCGGTAAAAAAACAGAGGGGGGCGTGCCGCATGCGGCGTGTCAGCTTGTGCATTGGCTGGCGCCGCAGAAGCCAGCATTTCCTGGCGCGGCCTGGTCTGACATCGACTGGGCATGTGTAGACGCAATCCCGTCTGGCGGTCGATCCAGCAGTATACCACTACCGTGACTTGCGCTCCAGAACTGGATTTTGTTATTTTTCTGAAAATTTTCTTGGAATTTTCTTGGAATTTTCTTGGAATTTTCTTGGAATTTTCTTGGAATATTTTCCGTGCGCGCGAAAAAAAACCGCAGCAATTGCTGCGGTTTTCCGGGAATTACGCAATTAACCAAGCGGGTGATTGACTGCCATCATCCAATAGCGTGCCAGTTCAGCCGTGCCATCGGTGCCGCCGACGCTCTTGAACGTGGACAGGGCCTTGGACTTCTTGCCTGCCAGCGCGTACGCGATGCCCAAGTGCAACTTGGCATCTTCCGGGTGCTTGAGGTTATCCAGGGTAATGCCCTGTTCCATCAAGGCAATACCCTTGTCGGCCTGGCCTGAAGTGGCGTAATCGTAACCCACGGCCAACATGGCGTCGCTATCCTTGTTCTTGTCGGCGTCGGCTGCGGCATCTCCGGCGCGCTTGGGATCTGCGGCCACGTTGGTATTCACCAGATCCTGCAGGCGCTTCTGGCGCGCCACTTCATTGGCGTTGCCGCTGCCGAACACGCCGCTCTTGAATGCGGCGTCCACAGCCTTCTTGGCTTCGGACGGGAAGTTGGCTTGGACGGACAGCTCAACATATTCCATGTAGTCCGAGGCGGTCGTCAAGGTGCCCAACTGCATGCGCAGGCGCAGCAGATCGAGATGCAGGCGGCTGTTGGAGAAGCCGGACTTGTTTTCCAGGCGGGCCAGGAGCGCCACCCAGATTTCCTTGGTCGGACGGTAGGCAGCGTATTTTTCCAGCGCTGCCAGGTATTCGGCCTTGTCGTTCAACTTGTTGGCGCAGGAGAGCAGCATGTCGAGCTGATCTGACGACGGCGCGCGGCCGGCTTTTTCCTCAGCCTGGATGTCGGCCTTGGTTTCCTTGAAGGCCTTGGCGAGGTCGCCGCTGCGGAAGTAGGAGTCGACCAGGAGGTTATGGTTGCTGTTGTCGCCCGATTCGCTTTGATAGCGCGTCAGCCAGACGATGGCCTTGGGGTAATCGCCCTGGCGATAGTAGATCTGGCCGAGTGCCAGCACCATCTTGGCCTGGTTGCCGCCCGTGACGTGGCCGGAATTGATTACGGCTTCGATCGACTTGGCCGCTGTCGTGTAGTCGCCGGCTGCTTGCGCGGCCGAGGCGCGGGTAGCTTCGATCAGGTAAGTTTCATAAGCAGTGCGGCCCCCGATGGCGTCGGCGTCGTGCAGCTTGGCCAACGCTCCCTTGGAGTTGCCCTTTTTCAAGTCGTCCTGCGCCGCATTCAGAATCTTGCTGAGTTCCGGCTTGATGGATTCGGCAGCGTTGGCGGTTGCTGCGCCCTCGACGAAAACCGGAGCGATGTATGCGCCGAGCAAGGCCGCCAGCAGGGCCATGTGGGAGAGTCGAAACTGAGGCATGTGAATATCTTTCAATCGAAGACCAAGTAAAAGGCGGATAAATCCACCATCCCATTCAGAGACACTAACAAAAAGAGATTGGCATCGTCGGCGCCAGTTGTAGCAGCTGGCCAACCGGTTTTTTTGTTATTGACTCCAATTCGGCACGCAAAAACCGTTCCTCCGGCCTGCGTGCCGCTCCATGCAAATCTCATCCAGGAATGCACCCGCCGAAAGGCTGGTGGGTGATTGCCGACCAAGCCGTCGCCAATCTGCTATCCATGTTACAGGCGCCCCTGAATCTTACCGCCAAAATCAAGCGCCCCCGCAAACCCGTCCAGGAATTATAAAGGACAAGAAAGGGGGGCGCGGTATTACGAGTGCTAAATACTGCTCGGGTTACGTTCAGTTCCCGACGAACTGCTCATTGCCGATCATGCCGATCTTGGAGACACCGTCGCGCTGCGCCATCGCCATGACGGCGGCCACGTACTTGTACTCGACCAGGCGGTTCGGCTTGACGTGCACTTCCGGCTGCGTGTCCTTGGGCATGATGTTGCCCACCGTCACCAGGTTCTGTTCCAGCTGGCTGCGGTTGACCTGCCCGCCATCCCACAGGATCGTGCCGTCGAAGTCGATGTCCACCGTATGCACCACCGGTTCGGTCGTCGGCGGCGGCGGCGTGCCCACCGGCAAGTTCAGGTTCACCGAGTGGTTTTGAATCGGGATCGTGATGATCAGCATGATGATCAACACCAGCATGACGTCGATCAACGGCGTCATGTTGACTTCGATCATCACTTCCGGATCGCCTGACCCGCCACCCGAGCCTATGTTCATGCCCATGATATGTCCTTTCTGCTGCCGCTCAAATCTACTGCGCGGCCCAATCTCGAGTCTGCGATGCTCACCGTACTTCCGTACGGTTGCGCTTCTCGACCCGACCTTGAGCCGCTCGCTACGATTTTAGCGGCACCAATCTCATTTAGTTGTCGGTCGCCTGGGGCGTCGTGATGAAGCTGACCTTGGCGATGCCGGCGCGCTGCGCCGTCATGATCACCTTGCCGATCGATTCATAACGCGTCGTCTGGTCGCCGCGGATGTGCACTTCCGGCTGCGGGTTCTTCTGCGACTCGCCCTTGAGCTTGTTCAACAACTCTTCGTTGGTGACCTGGGTGCGATTCCAGTACACGTCGCCTTCCTTGGTCACCGCCAGGTTGATGTTTTCCGGTTTGGTCTTCAACACGAGGTTGCGTTCCACCGGAAGTTTGATCGTGACGCTTTTGATCACGACCGGGCTGGTGATGAGGAAGATGATCAACAGCACCAACATGACGTCTACCAACGGCGTCGTGTTGATGGTGGAGACGACTTCCTCTTCGCCGCCTTCCGAGGCAAGGGTCATTGCCATGGCATTAGCCTCGCTTGGCGCCTTGTGCCGTGCTCATGACGCCCGACAGCAGCACCGAGTGCAGGTCGGCCGAGAAGCTGCGCACTTCTTCCATGGCGCTCTTGTTGCGCTTGACGAGCCAGTTGTAGCCCAGGACGGCCGGAACGGCGACGAACAGGCCGAACGCGGTCATGATCAGCGCTTCGCCGACGGGGCCGGCGACCTTGTCGATCGAGGCTTGACCGGCGACGCCGATCTTGGTCAGGGCGTTATAGATGCCCCAGACGGTGCCGAAGAGGCCGACGAACGGGGAGGTCGAGCCGACGGTTGCGAGGAAGGCCAGGCCTTCGGCCAGACGGCTTTGCACGCGTTCGACGGCGCGCTGGATGGCCATGGTGACCCAGGTGTTCAGGTCGATTTGTTCGAGCAGGGCGCCGTCGTGGTGTTCGGTCGACTTGGTGCCGGATTCGGCGATGAAGCGGAACGGGCTCGAGGCGGTCAGGCTGGCGGTGCCGGCGGCGATCGAGTTGGCTTTCCAGAATTTGTTTTTGACTTCGCCGGCTTGCTTCATGAGGCGGAATTGGTCGATGAGCTTGGTGATGATGATGTACCAGCTGCCCAGGGACATGATGAAGAGGATGATGACGGTGCCGCGCGAGACGAAGTCGCCGCCGGTCCAGACGGCTTGCGGGCCGTAGGGGTTGGCAACTTCTTCCTGGCTGACGGTGGGACCGGCCGGGGCGGCGGCGTCCGGCGTGGCCGGGGCGGCGTCGGAGGCGGCCGGGGCGGCTGCAGCTGCCGGGGCGGAGGCATCTGCCGAGGCGCTGGCGCTTTGGGCGTTGGCGACCAGCGCGGTGGACATGAGAACGGCCGCAAGCAGGGCGGACAGACGGGTAGTTAAAGACATGCTTCCTCCAGATTTTTTAATGGTGCTGCTGCAAAAAATAGGTTGATCAATGAACAATTCAAATTACACAATGTGCTACGCGTTGGCGTAAGTCCTGCGAGGCGGGCCTGAGCTTGGTGGTTCAGGCCTGTCTTGTGTGGCTTTGGGGGGCTGCTGTGCCGCTTCAGTCCTCCAGCTTCCACGTGTAGATGGTGTCGAAGCTTGAGGCGACCGGTTGTCCTTCCTTGTAGGCCGGGCGGAATTTGCAGCGCGAGAAGCCGTTTTGCGTGGCGCGGTCGAGGTTTTTGTAGCCGCTCGATTCGAGGATCGTGGCTTTGACGAATTGGCCGTTGCCGTCGACTTCCACGCGGACCTTGACGTTGCCTTGCTCTTCGGCCATGCGCGAGGCGCGCGGGTAGTCCGGTTTGCAGGCGTTCAAGTCAACCACGGTCGGTGTCGACGGTAGGGTTGTCTTGGGGCCGGGGGGCGCTTCGACCTTGGGCGGTTCCTTGGCAAAATCCTGCTTCGGCGGCTGCTGGTTGGTCATGGTCTGGATCGGCGGCGGTACGTTCGTCGTCACCGGTACTTCCGGCGGCGGGATGAACGGCGGCGGCGGTGCGGCGACCTTCGGCGGCGGCGGTACCGGGTCCGGCGGGGGCGGCGGCGGCGGGGTCTTGTCTTCGATCACTTTCGTCTCGACCGGGCCTTTGATCGTTTCGATCAGGCGGTGCGCCAACCCATTGATCAAAAACCAGGCTCCTACGATGTGTACCAGTACAACGACGCCCAATCCACTGAACTTCCTTAGCGGACTGGTCCCGTTTTGTGAGAAATCCATGCGTGCTTCCTCCAATTCCTGCGTTACTTTTGAATCCCTTTGAAGCTCTAGGTCTGATGCCTGTCTGAATCGGAGCTGGTCATCGGCAAACCGGTGCTGATTTCACGGGGAAAACACGGGTCCAGCCCGATAACAGGCTCAAGGGTATGCGGATTATACATACGTTGAATTTTCTATCAATACAATTTTCAAACCCCGAATTTTCGTCAGGAATTCAGTCTTGAAAATTCGTATATATCGGGTAACAACCCCATGCCGGCACGCGAAAAACCACGCTCTGAATAAAATTTAGTTTTGTGCCATCGATTTATCAATGTCCACGCAATATGACGCCGGAAGGATTCCCGCTCCGAACAATATATGGCTGATTTTCCTGAACACCGGGGTTTCCGGAACGGCAATACCTACCTTGAAAATGTCTTACAGACAATGAAATGAGTTCGAAAAAAAACTGAAAATTTATGTCAAAAGTCCCATCGCGAACAGGGTTCGGGCGTGAATCACGCTGCGAACGATCGTGCGAATGCCGCAATGGGGTCGATTTCAATTCTGTTCGCCGTTTTATTAAAGAGCTGAGGCCAATGCATGATAGCCAGCATGAGACTGTACAAATCGGCAATTAGTTCTGGCAATGCTGCCGGTTATGGTTTTGCGGCGGCCGATGCCGCCGATTTCTGGTCAGAAAATTGCTGTAGCCGGTCCACGCTTCGCGTAGACTTTCGCGGATTGCATCGTTATTAGAGGGAAGTCGGGCGGATGCGTAATGTGCTGCTGGTTTTGCTGCCGGTCTTGTCGCGGACTGCGCTGGTATTGTCGCTGGGCTTGCTGCCGCTGGCAGCGCAGGCGGAGGCGAAGGCGCTGCGCGTGCTGTTCGAGGCGCCCGATTCCGGTTTTGACGGCGCGCTGACGGTGAACTGGTATTCCGGCAAGGTGACGGAGATGATTTTCGAGCGCCTCTTGACCTATGACTACATGGCGCGGCCGGCCAAGCTCGTGCCCGGCACGGCCGAGGCGATGCCCGAGGTGAAGGATGGCGGCAAGACTTATATCTTTCATATCAGGCACGGTATTTATTTCACGCCGGACCCGGCCTTCAAGGGCAAACGCCGCGAATTGACGGCGGCTGACTATATATATAGCTTCGAGCGCGTGCTCGACCCGCAGAACCATTCGCCTTTGATCAATTTCCTGGCAGGCAAGATAGTCGGGCTCGATGCGCTGGCGGCGCAAGCTGAAAAGAGCGGGCATTTCGATTATGACGCGCCGGTGGCCGGCCTGAAGGCCATTGACCGCTATACCCTGCGCATCGAATTGACTGCGCCTGACTATAACTTCCCTTATGTGATGGCGATGCCTTCCGGCATGGGCGCGGTGGCGCGCGAGGCGATCGAGGCTTACCCGCGCGCGACCAGCCTGCATCCGGTGGGCACCGGCCCTTACATGCTGGAGCAGTACGTGCCTTCCAGCAAGATCGTGCTGCTGAAGAATCCGGACTTTCGCGGCTTGACCTGGGACTTTGCCGCCGGCGACGGCCCCGATGACGCGCAGATCGTCAAGGACATGCAGGGCAAGCGCCTGCCGCAGATCGACCGCATTGAAATCAGTATCATCCAGGAAGAGCAATCGCGCTGGCTGGCCTTTGCCGACAAGCAGATGGACCTGGACTTCCTGCCGCAACTGGCTGCGCCCAAGGTGATGGCGGGCGAGCATTTGAAGCCGGAATATGCCAGGGAGGGCATCCGCCTCGACCGCGCCCTGGAACCCGGCATCACTTACACCTTCTTCAATATGACCGACCCGGTGGTGGGCGGCTACGGCAAGGAAAAGATCGCGCTGCGCCGCGCGATTGCCATGTCTTACGATGTGAAGCAGGAAATTGCCTTGATCCGCAACGGCCAGGCTGTGCCGGCGCAGATGGCGATTCCGCCCGGCGTGGCCGGCTTCGATCCGCAATACCGTTCCAGCATTTCCTATGATCCCGATCTGGCGAACCGGTTGCTGGACTACTTCGGCTACAAGCGCGGCGCCGATGGCTGGCGCACCATGCCCGACGGCAAGCCGCTGGTGGTGTCGATTGCGCGCGAGCCGGCAGCCATTTACACCGAGATGGCCGAGCTGTGGCAGCGCGGGCTGGACAAGATCGGCATTCATTCGGAATACCCGGTGAGCAATTTCCAGGACCACCAGAAAGCGGCGCTCGAATGCAAGCTGATGATGTGGCTGTCGGCCTGGAATGCCGATTATCCCGACGGGGAGAATTTCCTGCAGCAGCTCTATGGCCCCAATGCGCGCCAGGGCAATATGGCCTGTTATCAATCGAGCGCCTTCGATGCGCTATATAGACAGGCGATGGCCTTGCCCCCCGGCCCCGAGCGTTATGCCCTGTATGCCAGGATGAACCGGCAGATGGAAGCCGATACGCCCTGGCTGGTGGAAACGGTACGGGTGCGCAATTGGGTTGCCCAGCCCTGGGTGCTGGGTTTCAGGAAGCATCCCATTCTCAATGCGGAATGGCTGTATATGGATGTAATGCGGGACGTAGTGCGGGACGTCATGCAGGACGTAAAGCCCCACTGATATGACAGCTTACATCGTGCGCCGCCTGTGGCAAATGCTGCCGACCATGGCGGGGGTGATTTTGATGGTGTTCATCCTGTTCAACTGGGTTGGCGGCGATCCGGCTTATATTTTGGCCGGCAAGATGTCCAATGCCGCACAGATTGCCAACATCCGCCACCAGCTCGGCATCGACCAGCCGTACTACGTGCAGCTCTGGATCTTCGTCAAGCAGATCGTCACCTTCGACTTCGGCGCGAGCTGGAGCACGGGCGAGAGCGTGGCGCACATCCTGGAAACGCGCATCGGCCCTTCGCTGATGGTGATGCTGCCGATGACGATACTCGAAACCCTGATCGCCATCGCGTTGGCCCTGGGCATCGCCTTCGTGCGCGGCTCGCTGACCGACCGCGCCGTGATGGTGGCGTGCACGGTCGGCATGTCGATCAGCATCCTGGTCTACATGATCGTGTTCCAGTACTGGTTCGCTTTCAAGTGGGGCTGGTTTCCGGTGCAGGGCTGGGGCGAGAGTTTTGGCGAAAACCTGTTCCGTTATGCGCCGCTGCCGATCCTGATCGGGTTGGCAGTCAGCGTGGCGCCGACCTTGCGTTTGTTCCGCACGTTCGTGCTCGATGAAGTGGGGCAGGATTACGTGCGCACCGCGCGCGCCAAGGGCGTGTCGGAGCGGCGCCTGGTCTGGGTGCACGTATTGCGCAATGCGGCGATTCCCATCATCACCTACGTGATGGCTAACTTGCCGGGCTTGTTGATCGGCGTCTTTCTCTTGGAGAATTTTTTCAGCGTGCCGGGCATCGGGCGCGAGGTGATTCAGGCGGTGGACCGCAGCGACTTCCCGGTGGTGAAAGCCGTGACGGTGTACGTTGCCGCCGCCACCATGATCTTCAATCTCTTGACCGACTTGCTGTACAAGGCGGTCGACCCGCGCGTGCAACTCGAATGAGCGAAACGATGACTGCGCTGGCGCTGCCGCATTCCCCGGGCCTTTGGCTGCTGGCCTGGCGCCGTTTGCGTGCCGACCGGCTTGCCATGGCGTCGCTCGCGGTGGTGGCGGCTTACCTGGTGCTGATCGCCTTGTCCGCCAGCGGCTTGATTGCGGCCGATTGGGACCATGAAGTCGGTGCCAATTATGCACCGCCTTCTTTTGTCGGACCTGCTACGGGAACGGCCGCGATTGAAGCGGCCAGGGTTGAGGAAACGGTGGTGGAGAATCCGCTTGATCCCTTGAAAGACATCTTGCGCGAATTGCGCGCAAGGCGTGGGGACGGGGGCGCTGCGCCGATGGTCGATGACTATGGCGTCGTCGACCCCATCGGCCCCGAGATTGCCGCCTTGCGCGCCCAACTGGCCAAGGAAGGCAAAGGCGTGGTCGCCGCACGTTTGCCGACGCTGCCTTTCGGTGCCGACAAGTGGGGCCATGACGTCGTCAAGAAGACCATCAAAGGTTCGGAGACGTCCATCGTGGTGGGGCTGGTGGCGGCCTTCCTTGCCACGCTGATCGGTACGGTGCTGGGTGCCTTGGCCGGTTATTTCGGCCGCGCCGTGGACGATGTCTTCAACTGGTTTTACAGCGTCTTCACGGCCGTGCCCAACCTGCTCTTGATCATGGCGGTGGCGGCGGTGTTGCAGCACAAGGGTGTATCGACCATCGTGCTGATTCTGGCTGCAACCGGCTGGACCGGCACTTTCCGCCAGGTGCGCGCCGAATATATCAAGCACAAGTCGCGCGAATACGTGATGGCGGCCGAGGCGATTGGCGCTTCGCACTGGCGCAAGATGTTTGTACACATCTTTCCCAACGTGAGCCACGTGGCGCTGGTGCAGATGTCGATCCTCTCGGTCGGTTTCATCAAGTATGAAGTGATTCTGAGCTTTCTCGGTTTCGGGGTGCCGGTCGGCGTGGTGTCCTGGGGCAGCATGTTGAACGAGGCGAGGAACGAACTGATTCTGGGCCGGTGGTGGCAACTGGCGGCGGCCAGCATGGCGATGGCGGTGCTGGTGACGGCGTTTTCGCTGTTCACCGATGCCTTGCGCGATGCGCTGGACCCGAAATTGAAATGAGATGATGGCGATGAATCCAGACGACATTTTGCTTCAGGATGACATTTTGCTTCGCGTGGCCGATTTGAAGGTGGCCTTCCGCACCGGCAAGAAGGAAACCGTGGACGCGGTCAAGGGGATTTCATTCGAGATTCCGCGCAATACCACGGTGGCGCTGGTCGGCGAATCGGGCAGCGGAAAATCGGTCAGCTCGCTGGCCTTGATGGGTTTGCTGCCGCGTGAGGTGGCCATCGTCGCTCCGGGCGCAAAGATGGAGTTCGAGGGGCGCGACCTGCTGGCCATGAGCGCGGCCGAGCGGCGCGCGCTGTGCGGCAGGGAGATCTCGATGATCTTCCAGGAGCCGATGACTTCGTTGAACCCGGTGTTCTCGGTCGGTTACCAGATTGCCGAGGTGTTGCGCCTGCATATGGGCATGGATGCGCGTCAGGCGCGCTTGCGTGCGATTGCCTTGCTTGAGGAAGTCGGCTTGCCCGAGCCGGCGCAGCGGGTCGATGCCTACCCGAGCCAGTTGTCGGGCGGGCAGCAGCAGCGCGTGATGATCGCGATGGCGATCGCGTGCGAACCGAAGCTTCTGATCGCCGACGAGCCGACTACGGCGCTGGACGTGACGATACAAAAGCAGATCATCGATTTGATTGACCGCTTGCGCAGGAAACATCGCATGTCGGTGCTGTTCATCACGCATGATCTGGCATTGGTGGCCGAGATTGCCGAGCGCGTGATTGTGATGCGCGATGGCGAAATCCGCGAGATGGGCGAGACGCGGCGGATTTTTTCCGATCCGCAGGATGCCTATACCAAGGCCTTGCTGCATTGCCGGCCTTCGCTCGATGCGCGGCCCTGGCGCTTGCCGGTGATCGCCGATTATCTGGATGGAAATGGCGCGCCGGAAGCCAGGCCCGAGCGCGAACGCGGCTTGAAGGGCAGTGAAGAGATCGTGCTTGAGGTGCGCGACCTGGGCAAGAGTTTTTATCGCCGCGAAGGCTGGTTCGGCCGGCGCGAGTTCCGCGCGGTCGATGGCGTGTCGTTCCGCCTGGCGCGCGGCAAGACGCTGGGTGTGGTCGGCGAATCGGGGTCGGGCAAGACGACGGTGGGCTTGACGCTGATGCGTTTGCACGAGGCCACGCGCGGCCAGGCTTTGTTCGAGGGCAGGGATATCCTGGCCATGTCGGCGCGCGAATTCCTGCCTTACAAGCGGCGCATCCAGATCGTGTTCCAGAACCCTTATGCTTCGCTCAACCCGCGCTTTACCGTCGGCCAGATTCTGCTGGAGCCGATGCGCATTCACGGCATCGGGCGCGATGATGCCGAGCGTATCGGGACGGTGTTGCAACTGCTGCAAAAAGTCGGTTTGCCGGCTGAGGCGTTCGGGCGCTATCCGCACGAGTTTTCGGGTGGGCAGCGCCAGCGCATCGCGATTGCGCGTTGCCTGACGATGAAGCCGGAGATTCTGGTGTGCGACGAATCGGTGTCGGCGCTGGACGTTTCGGTGCAGGCCCAGGTGCTGAACCTGCTACAGGACTTGCAGGACGAGTTCGGCTTGTCCTATATCTTCATCTCGCACGACCTGGCCGTGGTGAAGTACATTGCCGATGAAGTCATGGTGATGAACCAGGGCAGGGTGGTGGAGATGGGCGATGCCGACCTGTTGTACCGAAATCCGGTGCATCCGTATACCCGCACCTTGCTGGGTGCGATTCCGGCCGGGTTGAGGGGTTGCTGAGAGCTTGCCAGAGCCACCGGCGCCGTCCGTCCGCTGTTTTTGCAGCGTGTCGCGCCATTTGTGCAGTCTGTCGCATTGCCTTTGCCGGGCCGATGGCATCACGATAGAGTACAGTCTGCAAAAACCCAGGCTTAGAACCCGTTTCAAAATGAACATGGCGTTGTTGCTGGGGGCGGCCATCCGTCTCCTAGCCGTACAGTCGTACTGTCTTCGTCGCAACGCCTAGCCCTGCTCATTTTGAAACGGGTTCTTAGGCGACAGCCGATACAGGCCGCGCCCTTGTTCCAAGCCTGGCAAGTCATAGAATTGCCCTAAACACAATAACGCTGCGCGCCACAAGCGTTTTGCAGCCGGACCAAACCACGAGACCGTCAAAGAATATGAAAAACGACTTGCAGATCGTCAAGGAAGCCATCCCGCAACAACCTGTAGGGCGACAATCGCGACGCTGGATTGCGCCTGCGGTCGGTGTGTTGCTGGTTGGTGCGATTGCGGCCGGCTATGTCTGGCAGCACGGCAGGGCCGGTGCTGCGGCGGCCAAGCCTGCGGCGGCCGATGCCAAGAAGCAACCGGTTCAGGAATTGGCCGTCAGCGACTACACCACGGTGCAGTCGCGCGAATTGAGCGTGCTGCTGCCGATTTCGGGCGCCTTGGCGCCTTTGAATCAGGCGACCGTCAAATCGAAGGTGATTGCCGATGTTTCCGAAACCCTGGTGCCCGAAGGCGTGAAGGTTGCGCGCGGCCAGGTGGTGATGTTGCTGGGGACGGGCGACTTGCAGTCCAAGGTGGTAGCGGCCCAGGCGACCGAGGAAGATGCCAAGGCCAAGCTGGAATTGGCCTTGAAGATGCATGAAACCAACCAGACGCTGCTGCGCCAGAAGTTCATTTCGCAAACGGCTTACGATACGGCGGAAAACAACGTGGACATTGCGCGCGCAGCAGTGAAGTCGGCTGCGGCCCAGCTTGCGATTGCGCGCCATGCGCTCGATGACGCCACCATACGCGCGCCGATCGACGGCATCATCAGCAAGCGCTATCTGCAGGCCGGCGAAAAGGCTTCACCGGATACGCCGCTGTTTGCCATGGTCGATTTGCGGCAGATGATTCTCGAAGCGCAGGTGCCGGCGTCCGAAATCCCGCGCGTCAGGGAAGGCCAGAGTGTGAGCTTCGATGTGGAAGGTTTCGACAGCCGGCATTTCCATGGCAAGGTGGTGCGCATCAATCCCGCGGCCGATGCGGCTTCGCGTGCGATCACGGTGTATGTCGCGGTGGATAATCCCGATGGCGCCTTGCGCGGCGGCATGTTCGCCAATGGCGGCATCACGCTGCAGCAATCGGCGGCCACGCCGGTGGTGCCGCTGGCGGCGGTGCATCAGGAAAACGGCGTTGCCAGCGTGCTCAAGATCGAGAACGGCAAGGTGGTGGAGCAGCCGGTCAAGCTTGGTTTGAAAAACGAGGATGACGGCATGGTTGCGGTGATCTCGGGCCTGGCGGTCGGGACGCGCATCATTGCGGTCAAGAATCTCGATGGCGTCAAGGCCGGCACGGCGGTCAGCCTGCCGCAGAGCGCGAACGAGAAGGCCGGCGCGCCCGACACCAAGGTCGCCAGCAACGCGCAGAAGGCCTGAGGGGAATACCATGTGGATTACCAAGGTCAGCATCAATAATCCGGTGTTCGCCACCATGGTGATGGTGGGCGTGCTGGTGTTGGGCCTGTTCTCTTACCGCGAACTGGGGTTGGAGCAGATGCCGGACGTGCAATTCCCCGGCGTGTTCATCCAGGTGCTGTATCCGGGCGCTTCGCCCGAGGCGATGGAAAACGACTTGACCAAGCCGATCGAGAACGTGGTCAACACGGTGTCGGGCGTGAAGAAGATCATGTCGACCTCGCGCGAGGGATCGAGCAACACGGCGGTGCAGTTCGAGCTGTCGACCAACATGGATCACGCGCTGCAGGAAATCCGCGACAAGATTTCGCAGATACGGCCGGGCTTTCCCAAGAACGTCAAGGATCCCTATATCGACCGTTTCGACAACGACAATGCGCAGCCGATCACGACTTTATCGGTAACGGCATCGGCGCACGACATGCGCGAATTGTCGACCCTGACGGACCAGATCATCGTCAAGCGGCTGCAAGGCGTGCCCGGCGTGGGCAAGGTGATCGTCGGCGGCACGGTCAGCCGCCAGGTGTTGATCAATCTGAATCCGGCCAAGATGACGGCGCAAAACATCGGCGTCGACGAGGTGATGCGCGCGATCCAGGAGACCAACCAGGACATGCCGGCCGGCGCGATCAGCCGCGACCAGCAAGAGCAATTGGTGCGCCTGGAAGGCAAGATCAAGACGCCGCGCGAGTTCGGCAAGATCATCGTGGCGCGGCGCGGCAGCGCGCCGGTGCTGCTGGAGCAGGTGGCCGACGTGGTCGACGGCGAGCGCGAAGAGACGTCGATTTCGCGCACCAACGGCGCGCGTGCCGTCAGCCTGGCCGTGGTCAAGATTCAGGATGCCAATATCGTGGAAGTCGGCGACGGCATCAAGAAGGCGATTGAGGATTTGAGGGCGCGCTTGCCGTCGGACGTGAAGATCGAGACCATCTTCAATAATTCCGACGACGTCAAGCATTCGCTGGACCGGGTCAAGGAAACCATCATCGAGGGCGCGCTCTTGACGGTGTTGATCGTGTTCCTGTTCCTGCATTCGTGGCGCAGCACCATCATCACCGGCTTGACCCTGCCGATTTCGGTGTTCGCCAGCTTCATTGCCATGCGCGCCTGCGGCTTCACACTGAACTTCATGACGCTGATGGCGCTCTCCTTGTGCATCGGCCTGTTGATCGACGATGCCATCGTGGTGCGTGAGAACATCGTGCGCCACTTCAACATGGGCAAGAGCCACATCGAGGCGGCGCGCGACGGCACCAACGAGATCGGACTGGCCGTGATGGCAACCACCTTTGCCATCGTGGCGGTGTTCGTGCCGGTGGCGTTCATGAAGGGCATCATCGGACGCTTCTTCCTGCAGTTCGGCATCACGGTGACGGTGGCGGTGCTGGTGTCGCTGTTCGTCAGTTTCACGCTCGACCCGATGCTGTCGTCGGTCTGGCCCGATCCCGTGGAAGGGCGCTTCAAGCATTTGCCCTGGCTGGCGCGCTTGATGGAGCGCATCGAACATGGCATCGAAGCCTTGCACGGCATCTATGGCCGCATACTGGACCGGGCGCTGAGATGGCGCAAGCTGACGCTGCTTATCGCGCTGTCGCTGTTCGCCGCCGGCATTGCGCTCGTACCGATGATCGGCACGGAATTCTCGCCCGAGACCGACCAGGGCTTCATCCCCCTGACCTTGAAGACGCCGATCGGCTCCAGCCTGGCCTATAGCGACGCCAAGGTGCGCCAGGTCGAGGAGGCGCTGCGCACCTTCCCCGAGATTGCCGCCATCAGTTCCACCATCGGCACCGACGAAGGGCGCAACGTTTCGCAGCTTTATCTGAAGCTGACCAATGCCACCGAAACGCACCGCCGTGCGCAGAAGGAGGTTGCGAAGAGCATACGCGAGAGGCTGGCGAGCATCCCCGGCGTTTCGCTGTCGGTCGGCTACGACAAACCGATCTATGTCGCCATTCTCGGGCCGGAAGCCGACAAGCTTGCTGCCGTGGCCGACGACGTGATGAAGAAGATCGGCCAGATCAAGGGCGTCACCGATCTGGAAAACAGCCTGATGGCGTCGAACCCGGCGGTGGTGGTCAAGGTCAACAATCAACGCGCCAGCGACCTCGGTTTGACGGTGCAGCAGATCGGTTCGGCCCTGCGGCCTTTCGTCGGCGGCGATACCACGAGCAATTGGCTGGCGCCCGACGGGCAGAACTATGAGGTCAACGTGCAATTGCCCAAGTCGGGCCGTGAAAAGGTGGCCGACCTTGCCGACCTGACGGTGGCGAGTTCGCATCTCACCGCTGACGGCAAGCCCGTGATGGTGCCTTTGCGCCAGGTGGTCGAGTTCGTCCAGTCGTCCAGTCCGCAGATGATCAAGCGCCAGAACCTGCAGCGCCGCGTCGGTATCTATGCCAACGTCGAAGGCCGTCCGGCGGGTGACGTGGGCCGCGAGGTGCAGGAACTGGTGAAGAAGATCGAGTTGCCGCCGGGCTATCGCTTCGATATCGGCGGCCAGACGCAGGATATGGAGGAATCGTTCGGCGCGGCGGTGGCGGCGCTCGGCACGGCCGTGATCTTCATCTATCTCGTTCTGGCTTCGTAATTCGGCAGCTTCCTGCAGCCGATTGCGATCATGCTGTCGCTGCCGCTGTCCTTGATCGGTGTGTTCGCCGCGCTCTTGATCACGGGCAGCACGCTCAACGTCTTTTCCATCATCGGTTTCATCATGTTGATGGGGCTGGTGACGAAGAATGCGATCCTCTTGGTCGATTTTGCCAACCAGTCGCAACGCCAGGGCTTGAGCCAGATCGATGCGATCCGCGCCGCCGGCCAGGTGCGCTTGCGTCCCATCATCATGACCAGCCTGGCGATGGTCTTCGGCATGTTGCCGATGGCGCTGGGCGTGGGCGAAGGCGGCGAGTTCCAGGCGCCCATGGGGCGTGCGGTGATGGGCGGCATCATCACCTCGACGCTATTGACGCTGGTGGTGGTGCCGGTGGCTTATAGCTATCTCGACAGCCTGGGCAAGTGGAGCATGAAGAAATTCAAGGGCAAGTCGCACGGGGAAGGCGAGGGCGCGCTGGAAGTGGTGGCTTGAACCGGTAGCCCTGGCAGGCGGCTTAAGCAGGCGACTGCGCCGCAATGAAGAAAAGCCGCTGGCAGGTGCCAGCGGCTTTTTGCTTTTGGAGGTGCGGCGTGGAGTCAGAAGGCGACGAAGGGGCCGGTCTGCCCGTTCGCTGTTTTGCCGTCCTGGACCACGTAGACATTGCGGCCGAAGAAGAATGGCAAGCCCCAATCGAAGCTCGTGCTGTCGCTATTGGGCGCACCGAAGTCGACCGAAACCGAGCCGGTGACATTGTCTGCATAGCCGATCGTGAAGGGGATCGTCTGCGTATTGGCAACGCCGCTTACCTTGTTCGCCACGCCTTGCATGATCGCCGAGAGCGAGAGGGTCGAATTGGGACAATAGAAGCCGTCGGAACAGGTGGAGATGCCAGTCTGATTCGGGAAATACAGGCCGTTGGAGCCGCTGTCGATGAAGCTGTTTGGCATGCTGCTGCCCGAATAGACGGTGGTGAAGTTGCCGCTTTCGTCCATCTGGAATACCGAGGCGCTGCCGAGCGCGTTGTCGCTTAGCGTGTTGACGCCGAATATCATGTAACCGCTGACGGTGTTTTCTCCGCTCGGCGATACCGCCGGCAACTGGATGACGACGCCGTTGTTGTCCCTGGTGAACTGCGAAACCGGATTGTTGACCTGCTGCGCGGCGCTGACCAACGTATCCGTGCAGGACGACGAGGAGCAGGTGAAATAGGCACCGACATTTTGCGTGGCGCAATTGCCGCAATCGTTGGCGAACAGGCCGACGCCGATGACGCCGTTGGAGCCGAATGCATCGACGGTATTTTCAGCCGGACCGGTGCTGGCGCATTCCGAAGGAACCAGGTTGGAAAATGCGGGGTCGCCGATGACCTGCATATTCATGTTCGAGACCGATTCTCCCGCGATCGAGAAATTGACCTGGCGCAGCGGGCCCCAGGTGTAGCCGTCGACGAAGGTCGTGCATTCGACGAGCGTGTTGCCGCTGGTCTGTGTTGACAGTGCGGCCGCCATTTGCGAGGACAGTGTCGAATAGACCAGGCGCAGGCCGTAGGAGCCGGTATCGACCAGGACATGATCGATGGTTTGGCACAAGGTGGGGTTGCTCGGCGCGCAAATCGTGACGCTGGTGAAGGCGGCATCGACGGACGTGAAACTGGCTGGATCGGCGCCGGAATCGACGGTGATGGTGGTAACGTTGTTCATGGCGGTGACTGTTGCGTCCACCGTGCTCTGATAGGCCGCTGGATTCGTCGTGGAGCTGACGTTGGTGAGCATGGTGCGCGCGCTTTGGGCCGCGCTGGCGCCGGTGTAGGCGGCGACGGCATTGTCCGTTGTGACTGTTGTGGTGAATTCGGTCGCAACGGCGATGCGGTTGCCGATCAACTGTGCATCGATCTGGCCTTGCGTCGAGTTGTTGATCAAGGCGCCGGCCATGATTTGCAGGGCGACGTTGCCGTAGGTGACACTGCCGCTGTTGAGCGAATTTTCCCAGAATGTCAAACCCTGCGTTGCGGGATCGCGCCCCAGCACGTTGTGGAACACGGCCGTGACGAAGGATTGGGCGCTGTCCGTGCCGTACAGGTTTTTCGACTCGGTGCTGGTGCCGAAGCTGTCGATCAGCGATTTGACCGCGCTATTGCTGCTATACGCTTGCAGCAGATGCTGGATATCGGTGGGTGCGTCGTCGGCCGCGAGCTGGGCGGAGAAATTGGCCAGGCCGGTGGGATCGGCAGGGCGGCCGAAGTAAGCGACATATAATTGCTCGACCACTTGATTGTAGCTGGAGGCGCTGGATTTTTGCGACATGCTCAGGTGCTTGGATTGTTCGGCGGCAGCATTGCCCTGGTTCGAGCCGCCACAGCCGCTCAGGCCGCTCATGCCGATCAGGCAGGCCGCAGAGAGGATCAAGTATTTCAACGCAAGACGCATGATGTCTCCCGAAAATCGAAAATTCACCCCGACGCCGGGGTGGTGTGCGAAAAGTATAGCCTAACGGCGGGCGGGCGAGGATTCGGAGCCGTGCGAGACCGGGATTTGTGGTTTTTGACGGATAAATCGGGCGCTTTCCGGCGGTTGTGTCAAAATAATTTGCAAACCCGAAATTGCCGCAGACTTGCTTCGGCGGCAAGTGCATGTGACTTGAGCGAAAGAACACAGAATGCAAGACGACGGATCGTTGTTCAAGAACCAGGTGTTGCTGCTGTCGCAAACCTTTTTCATCAAGGACAACCAGGACGAATTGCTGCTATGTGCGCATAAATACGACTTCGACATCCTGTTCTTCGACCAGATGAGCGATTTCGTGATGGCGGTGCAGGTCGATGACGGCGACAGCCTGTTTGTGATCGATCTCGACGTGCTGTACAACATGCAGGATGACATGCAGCACAGCCGCAAGCAGACCATGTTCCTGTCCGATCTGCTGCAACGCCTGCCTGCCGAGCGCAGCTACGTCTATCTGCAGACGGCACGCCAGAGCGAGCGTTTCCTGCTGCAGCAGAAACTGGTCGAGAGCAATTGCCAGGCCTATGCGGAAAAGCCGATTCCGAACGACGTGCTGGTGGACAAGCTGTATGCGCTGTTCGAGCGGCACAAGCGCGGCGAGACCAATACCGTGGTGTATCTGGGCGACGAGCCGGCCTTCGACCTCGAACAATTCGCCGAGCATGCGATCGAGTTGATCGAACACAAGGATTTGCGCAACCTGCACCTGCGGGTGCGCGAGCTGCAGCCCGATATCGTGATCATCGAGGAAAGCCAATATCGACGCACCGAAGCCATCGTGCGCGTGCTGAAAAAGAATATCGAGGCCGATCCGAGCCGCGAGATCATCATGTTGCAGCATGAGGTTGATGCCGCCTTGACGCGCGATGCCTTCGACAGCGGTTTCGACGATGTGTTGCTCGACATCGATACCGATCTGCTGACGCGGCAGGTGGTCAACCGCATCGACAAGATCCGCGTCAACAAGGATTTGATCAGCCGCGACCGCGCCACCGGCTTGCTGAACAAGATCGGCCTGCAAAAGCGGGCGCAGGATTTGATCCGGCGCGCGGCGCGCGAGGGCTGCCCCCTGGCCTACGGCATTGTCGATATCGACAAGTTCAAGACCATCAACGATACCTGGGGCCATTACTTCGGCGACATCGTGATCAAGCGGCTGTCGCTGGTGCTGTCGTCCCAGCTTGGGCCCCTGGACTTGCTGTCCCGTTTCGGCGGCGAGGAATTCGTGCTGGTGTTCTGGGATTGCAATGCGGAACAGGGGCAGAAGAAACTCGATGCGATGCGCCAGGCATTTTGCGCTGTGGCGTTTGAGGTCAAGCCGGGCGACAAGCGGCAGTTTTCGTTTTCCGGCGGGATTGCGTCCTATCCCGAGCAAAAGACCGAGAACGAGTTGTTTGTGCATGCCGACGAGATGCTCTATCAAGCCAAGCAGGGCGGCCGCAATCAAATTTGCCGCTGAGTGGCACCATGACCTGAGCGGAATTGGACCTTTTCCGCCTCCTTGTACCTTGCCACAATAGGCAGCATCGCTTTTCAAGGATTTTCCCATGCTGCTCGCCAAAGACGACAAGCTCAGCGCGTCCTATTACGAGGCCACTGTCGCCCGCCCTGCCGTATTGCCGTCCTTGAGCGGCAGCATGCGGGCCGATGTTTGCGTGGTCGGCGGCGGCCTGGCCGGCTTGTCGGCGGCGCTCGAATTGTCGGCGCGCGGTTATTCGGTGGCTTTGCTGGAGGCGCGGCGTATCGGCTGGGGCGCGTCGGGGCGCAACGGCGGGCAGGCGCTGGTGGGTTTTGCCTCGGATGATGCGGTGGAAGCGCAATTGCCGGCGGCAGACGCGCGCCGCGCCTGGCATCTTACCGTCGAAGGACTGGATCTGTTGCGCCAGCGCATCGAGACGCATCGCATTGCCTGCGATTTCGTTCCCGGCTACCTGAGCCTGGCGGTGAATGCGCGCAAGGCGCGTTCGCTCGATCAATGGATTGCGCATGTGGAGCGTGTCTACGGCTATCCCTTGCAGCGCGTCGCGCAACAGGACGTGGGCCAGTGGATTGCCAGCGAGCGGTTTCATTCCGGCGCTTATGATGCCAATTCCGGCCATCTGCATCCGCTCAAATACACGCTGGGCCTGGCCGAGGCGGTGCGTGCGGCGGGGGTGTCGATGTTCGAGAATTCGCCGGTGCAGCAGGTCGTGCGCGGCGCCAAGCCTGTGGTCAAGACCGAACACGGGCAGGTCGAGTGCGATTATGTGGTGCTGGCAGGCAATGTGTATATCGGCGAGTTTGCCAAGGAACTGGCGCCTGAGCTTCCGCCGCGCATCATGCCCGTGGGCACCTATATCACGGCTACCGAACCGATGGAAAAGGAACGGGCCGATGCGCTGATACGCCATCGCGCCGCGGTGTGCGATACCAACTTCGTGCTGGACTACTTCCGCCTGACGATGGATAACCGCATGCTGTTCGGCGGGCGCGTCAGCTACAGCACGGCGACGCCGCCCGATCTTGCGGGATCCATGCGCAACCGCATGCTGGCGGTGTTCCCGCAATTGCAGGATGTGCCGGTCGCCTACACCTGGGGCGGCTTCGTCGACATCACCATGAACCGCGCACCGGACTTTGGCCGCATTGGCAGCAATATCTATTACCTGCAGGGCTTTTCCGGTCATGGCGTGGTGTTGACCGGCATGGCCGGCAAGCTGGCTGCGGAGGCGATTGCCGGGCAGGCCGAGCGCTTCGATTTGATGGCGCGCATCAGGCACACGCCCTTCCCCGGCGGTGCGGCGCTACGCACGCCTGCCCTGGTGCTGGGCATGCTGTATTACCAGATCAAGGATTTGTTGCCATGAAGACCGATGCTGTTGTGCGCTTTGCGCCTTCCGTGGCGGCGGAAGAATATTACCTGCCTGCGGAGAAGCTGATTAGCGGTAGCCCGAAGCAAACGGTGTGGAAGCACTATGCCGACGTCAGCGGCAAGTTCTTTGCCGGTGTCTGGGCCAGTGAGGTGGGCAAGTGGCGCGTCAACTATACCGAGGAAGAATATTGCCGGATTCTTGAAGGCGAGAGTGTGATTGCCGATGTGGACGGCAATAGTATGACGGTGAAGGTGGGCGATGAATTCGTCATTCCGGCCGGGTTCGTCGGCACTTGGGAGGTTTTAGTGCCGACGCGCAAGACCTATGTCATATACGAAGCGTAGGGTGGGTGTAACCCACCAGCACTTAAAGAAAGCTTTTTGACGCATTGGTGGGTTTCACCCACCCTACGGACCGACGTCATTTATGAGCGGTGGGTTGGTGCAGAGCGTAGCGAAGCCCAACACCAAGGACGCGTCCACCATTTGAGGTCGCGCTGGCGCCGGATGTTGGGCTTCGCTGCGCTCAGCGCCAACCTACATTCCCAGGTTATTTGCGGCGCTGCGCGCTCAATACGCACAGCAGATCGACCGCGACATGCGCCGCCGCGATTGCGGTGATTTCGCTTTGGTCGAACGGCGGCGATACTTCCACCACGTCCATCCCGATCAGGTTCGCCGGCGTCAGGGCGCGCACGATGGCTAGCGCCTGGGCCGAACTCACGCCGCCTGCTACGGGCGTGCCTGTGCCTGGGGCGAAGGCCGGGTCGAGGCAATCGATATCGAAGGTCAGGTAGGTGGGGCGAGTGCCGACGATGGCGAGGATTTTTTCGACCGCCGCCGCCGTGCCGTTGGCATGGACCCACGCGGCGTCGAGGATGTTGATGCCCATGTAATCGTCATTCCAGGTGCGGATGCCGACCTGGACCGAGGTGGCCGGGTCGATCAAGCCATCCTTGACGGCCTTGTAGAACATGGTGCCGTGGTTGAGCGAATCCGGTTTGTCGTCGGGCCAGGTGTCGCAATGCGCGTCGAAGTGGATCAGCGACAGGGGCTTGCCGTATTTTTCCGCGTGTGCCTGCAATAGCGGGTAGGTGATGTAGTGGTCGCCGCCCAGCGTCAGCATCTTTGCGTTTGAGGCCAGGATGGTGCGCGCATGTTCGACGATGGCGGGCGTGATCGTGAGCGGATTGTGCGCATCGAACCAGCAGTCGCCGTAGTCGATCACGGCCAGGTTGTCGAAGGGATTGAAGCCCCAGGGGTAGGGCAGCAGCTCGGCCAGTTGCACGCTGGCGGCGCGCACGGCGGCGGGTCCCAAGCGCGCACCGGGACGGAAGGTGGTGGCGAGGTCGAGCGGGATGCCGGAGACCACGACGTCCACGCCGGCGAGCTCGCGCGTGTATTTTCGGCGCATGAAGCTCAAGGCGCCGGCGTAGGTGTTTTCGATGCTGTTGCCGTAGGGCGTGTTGCGCCGGAATGCGCCGTCACCGTTCATGTGGATTCCTTACTCATTTGCTCACTTGCGCGCGCCGGCGCGGATGATCTTGGTCAGCAGCTTGGCGTAGTAGGCGATCTTGCTCGGCGCCACGTAGGCATAGCCGACCAGGAGGCCGCGCCGCGGGTGTTGCGATTGATAATAGGTCGATAGCGCCTTGACCGCGATGCCCGATTCGGCGGCGAGTTTTTCGATGGCCACGTCGTCGACGTGGTCGGGCAGTTCGACTACCAGATGCAATCCCGAATCCTCGCCCGAGATGGTGATGCCGCTGCCGATTTGCGCCATCAGGGTCTTGCGCAGCACTTCGCGCTTGGCGCCGTAGGCCAGGCGGATCTTGCGGATGTGTGTGGCGAAGTGGCCGAGCGAGATGAAGTCGGCCAGCGCGGCTTGCACCATCATCTGGCCGGGACGCTGCAAGTCGTACAGTGCCGTCTTGAATGGTTCGACCAGGGCCGGCGGCACCACGAGATAACCGACCTTGATGCCGGGATAGAGTATCTTGGAAAAGGTGCCCATGTAGACCACGCGGCCATAGGTGTCCAGGCCTTGCAGCGCGGCCAGCGGCCGGCCGCTGTAGCGGAATTCGCTGTCGTAGTCGTCTTCCAGGATCCAGGCGCGCTTGGCCGCGGCGATGTCGAGCAGGCGGCGCCGGCGCGCCAGTGTCATGACCACGCCGGTCGGGTATTGGTGCGAGGGCGTGACGTAGATCAGCTTGGGCTGCGTCGCCAGGTCGTGTTCACCCGGCGCGATGCCCTCGCCATCGACTGCCACCGGATGCAGTTGCAGGTCGCACGATTCGAACACGCGCCGCGCTGCCCAATAGCAGGGGTCTTCGATCCAGGCAACGTCGCCGACGTCGGCCAGCATCTGCGCGCACAGGTCGAGCGACTGCTGTGTGCCCGACGTGATCATTACCTGCTCGACCGAAACGTTGACCGAGCGCGAGGCGTGCAGATATTCCGCCACGGCGCTGCGTAGGGGCAGATAGCCGCCGGCCTGGCCGTAGTCGAGCAATTCGGGCCGCGCATCGCGCCAGACGCGGTTCTGGATGCGCTGCCACAGCTTTTGCGGGAACAGTGAAAAGTCGGGGTCGCCCGGCGCGAAAGGCTGGATTTCGAAACGCGTGCCGGCGGCATAGGCCGTCAGCTGGGTGCCCCGTCTCGATAGCTGGGCCGGTTCGTGCTCGGATGCGGTTGCGACCGTGCCGCTGTCGTGACCGTCCTCACGCATGGGCGCATCGAACAGCGACTCGTCGGGCAGCGTCTTGGCGACGAAGGTGCCGCTGCCGGCCATGGTCGATACATAGCCTTCGGCCATCAGTTGCTTGAAGGCGGCAATGACGGTGTTGCGCGCGACGCCGAGTTCGGTTGCCACGCTGCGTGTGGACGGAAGTTTGCTGCCGGCGGGCAATTGCTGCTGCAGGATGGCCGCGCGCGCTGCCTCATACAGGCGGCGCTGCTGCGGGAGATGGGGGTGGAATTCGGGCTGGCCAAGCGTGGCGCCCAGGATTCGCGATGCCGTGTGAAGTGGTGCCATCAATATTATGCAAGTGGAACTATAAACAACACCAATTTCCTCTTATGCTAGGTTTCACCAGTTCGCAGTACGGTGAGGCCTTGATTGTAGCCAAGCCATTATATCGCTGAAGTGGTGCATGGCAATAACAATTTTTGCACCATTTTGGAACCACTTTGCGACTATGCACTATTTTGAGGTGATTTCCAATGCCAACGAGGTGTGACTGCGCGGTGTGACTGAATACCAACGCCCGATCTCTAATTGCTTGTCTATCAGCCGATGCAAGGCGATATTCATGCATCGACAGGTTTGGCACGATGTTTGCGCCGCGCTAAAGGGAAGAGCGGCAAGACCGCGCGCGATGCGAGATAAAGATAACCGTTAAGGAGCGAACAGTATGGAAGCAAAGCGATACCCGGGACGCAAGAAAACGCTGGCCTACGCTATCGCGGCCGCCTGCGCCATGCAGGCCGGCTCGGTCTGGGCCCAGGAAACCCCGACGGCCGCGCCGGCCCAGCCCGACGCGGGCAAGCCCGATGCCGGCAAGGCCGGCCAGTCCGACCAGCTCGAGACGATCACGGTGACGGCGCAAAAGCGCAAGGAAGACCCGAACAAGGTTGCCATGAGCATCACGGCCCTGCGCGGCACCGACTTGCAGGCTGATCACGTCACCGACTTCACCGATCTGACGCGCTCGGTGCCCAATATCTCCTTTACGGCTGCCAGCGGCAACGGCGGTGCCGGCCCCGGCACCGAGAACATCGAAATCCGCGGCATCAGCTCGGCCGCCGGTGCGGCGACGGTGGGTGTTTATCTCGACGATACGTCGATTACCGTCGGCAACGTCTACAGCATGGGCACGGTCGAACCGAAGTTCTTCGACATCGACCGGGTTGAAGTGCTGCGCGGTCCGCAAGGCACGCTGTATGGTGCCAGTTCGATGGGCGGCACGATCAAGTTCATCGCGAACCAGCCCCAATTCAACGAGAAGAGCTTCGAGACTTATACCGAGGTGTCGAACACCAAGGGCGGCAGCATGAATTACTCTGCCAATGCGGTGGCGAACATCCCGCTGGTGGACGATACGCTGGCGCTGCGCATCGGCGCCCAGGTCGAGCACCAGGGTGGTTTTATCAGCCAGGTCGATGCTGACGGCAATACCATGGCGTCGGACATCAACAAGATCGACGACCAGGAAATGCGTATCTCGCTGAAGTGGAAGCCTACGCGCGATCTGACCTTGACTCCGGCGATTTACTACCAAAAGATTGCTGCGCATGACATCGGCGCTTTCACACTGGGCTTGCCCGATTACGAGGCGCAAAAGCAGATTCGCGAGCCATCGAACGACGTGCTGTTCGTGCCCAGCCTGAACCTGAACTATGACGCGGGCAGTTTCGACATCACATCGGTGACGAGCTACTTCCAGCGCAAATTCGACCGTATCCAGAACGGCTCGCTTTATAACAGTTATTCGTTGTCGACCTTTCTGACGCCGGGTACTGTATCTAGCGACGGCCACGTTGTAACCAATGATTTTATTGCGGCTGTGGCCGCATTGCCGTCGGCCGTGTTCCTTGATAACCAGGTGCGCCAGTTTTCGGAAGAGTTGCGTTTCTCGTCCAAGGAATACGATCCCAAGGGGTCTTCGCCCTGGACCTGGGTCGGCGGCACTTACGTGTCGACCCAGCACACCAATGTTGTGGAAAATGATCCGATTTATGGCGTGAATTCGACCTTCAATGCCTTCGGTCTCAGCGCGCAGGATCCGAATATCCTGCCTGGCGCGTATCCGGGCGACTTCCCGAACGACGACTCGTTCTTCGGCGAATTCCATTATCGCGAGCGGCAGACTTCGGTGTTCGGCGACGTGAGTTATTATTTCACGCCGACGCTGCATGCCACGGTCGGTGCGCGCTATTTGAAAGCGACGGATACGCTTACCCAGGACAATGCGCTTTACCTGGCCGGCGCGGGCAATTCAAGCAGCGCCGCCGCCAATTCCACGGCGTTCACGCCGAAGTATTCGCTGACCTGGGAAGTCAATCCGACCAACACGGTTTATACCAGCCTGTCCAAGGGCTTTCGCCTCGGTGGCGACAACACCTACGTGCCGAGTTCCATCTGCGGCCCCGACCTGGCCGCGCACGGCTTGACCGATGCGCCGACGACTTACGGCCCGGACAGCCTGTGGAGCTACGAGATCGGCAACAAGTCGCGCTTCTTCGGCAACAAACTGTCGATCAATGCCGACATCTTCTACGTCAACTGGAAGAACATCCAGCAAGACGTCTATCTGCCGACTTGCACTTATACCTACGAGCAGAATGCCGGCGATGCCGTGGCCAAGGGTTTCGAGTTCGAACTCAAGGCCAAGCCCATGTCCGGTTTGACGATCGGTCTCTCGGGTGGTTACGTCAAGGCTTACCTGACCAATAGCGTCGGTTCGGACAACGGCGTGCCGGGCGCAGTGACCGGCGCCACCATCGAAGGCGTGCCCAAGTTCAATGCGACAGCGATGGCGCAATACAACTTCAGCCTGGGCGAGCACAGTGCTTTCGTGCTCGGTAATCTGCACTGGGTCGGCAGCAGCCGCGGTAGTTTGGACCCCACCGACAGCGACTATGACCGCCCGGGGTATTACACCGCCGATTTCAGTGCCGGATTGTCGGTAGACAAGCTCGATTTCTCATTCTTCATCAAGAATGCGTTCGATAACGACACCGTCATCCAGCATCCGCGGGTGGCGTCCATCGTCGAAGGCTATCGCGTGTTCCCGCGCACCATCGGTGTGAGCTTGGCGACCAAGTTCTAGGCTTGCATTTGATCCGTCGTCCCCGTTTTCGCGGGGACGACGGTTGTTTGGAAAAGTGGGTCTATTTGAATTCTCAATCTGGATCTATTAGCAGGTCCAATCGCGCGTTACCATCAAGAGGCTGTTGAGAAATTACCGTGGCGTTGTTGCCGCTGCTGGTTGTACTGGCCGTACTGCCCGTACTGTCTTCGTCGCGGCGTCTAGCCACGCCAACTTCTCGACAGCCTCAAACAAATGAATGGAGCCACGATGAATAACGCCGAAATCCAGGCACGCAAGGATGCCGCCACACCGCGCGGCGTGGGGGTGATGTGCCAGTTTTACGCCGAGCGCGCCTATAACGCCGAACTGTGGGACGTCGAAGGGCGGCGCTTTATCGACTTCGCTGCCGGCATTGCCGTGCTCAATACGGGGCATCGCCATCCGCGCGTCATGGCGGCGATTGCCGAGCAGAGCGGGCGCTTCACGCACACTTGCTATCAAGTCGTGCCTTATGAGAGTTATGTTGCGTTGGCTGAGCGCATCAATGCCCTGACGCCAGGAAGCCATGCCAAGAAGACGGCGTTTTTTTCCAGCGGCGCCGAAGCGGTGGAAAATGCGGTCAAGATTGCGCGTGCCGCAACCGGGCGCAGTGCCGTGATTTCGTTTTCCGGCGCCTTCCACGGCCGCACCATGATGGGCATGGCCTTGACGGGCAAGGTGGTGCCGTACAAGACCGGCTTCGGCCCGTTTCCGGGCGAGGTGTTCCATGCGCCGTTTCCGGTCGAATTGCACGGTGTTACCACTGCCGATGCCATGGCCTCGTTGCAGATGCTGTTCAAGGCCGAGGTCGATCCCAAGCGGGTTGCCGCGATCATGCTCGAGCCGGTGCAGGGCGAGGGCGGATTTTACATGGCGCCGCCGGAATTCATGCGCGCGCTGCGCGCCGTGTGCGACGAGCATGGCATCCTCCTTGTTGCCGATGAAATCCAGACCGGTTTCGCCCGCACCGGCAAGCTGTTTGCGATGGAGCACTACGATGTCTTGCCCGACTTGATGACGATTGCCAAAAGCCTGGCCGGTGGCATGCCGCTCTCCGGCGTTTGCGGCCGTGCCGAGATCATGGATGCGCCGGCGCAGGGCGGCCTGGGCGGCACCTATGCCGGCAATCCGTTGGCGATTGCGGCGGCCCATGCGGTGCTCGATGTGATCGAGGAGGAGAAACTCGTTTCTCGCGCCAATGTGCTGGGCGCGCAACTCAAGGAAACGCTGCTGGGCCTGAAGGGCAAAGTGCCGCAGATCGCCGAGGTGCGCGGCCCCGGTGCCATGGTTGCGGTGGAATTCATGAAGCCCGGCACCGGGGAACCCGATCCGGCGTTTGCCAGGGAAGTGCAGGCGCGTGCGCTGGAAAAGGGGCTGCTGCTGCTGACTTGCGGCGTCTATGCCAATGTGATCCGCTTCCTGTTCCCCTTGACCGTCGAGGATGAATTGATGGGGGAGGCCTTGCAGATTCTTTCCGAGGCTTTGCAAGACGGCTAATTTCTTGCCAAGAAGAAATCTGCGGAACGTGGTTTTTGCTGCGTTGCAGCTCTAAAAAGGCACGCTGGAGGGATGGTCGGCGCCAAGCAGGTGTGCTATGCTGAATCGATATTTTTACGTATTGATGGTGCCACTTGCGCTCCGCCATTTTGTCCGATTACCTGCTCCAGCACTTCGACCGCCAGTCGTCGGTGCCCGGCAATCAGCAGCTTTACCGGCTGCTGCGCAAGGCGATCCTGACGCGGGTGTTGCCGCCCGAGGCACGCCTGCCGTCGTCGCGCGAGCTCTCCAGCGAACTGGTGGTATGCCGCAATACGGTGCTCTATGCCTACCAGCAATTGCTGGCCGAAGGCTTCGTCGAAGGCCGCTCCGGCAGCGGCACTTTCGTCATCGATACCACGCCTTCGATGCCGCTGCGCGAGCAGCTTGCGCGGCGCCGGCAGGCCGCCGAACCGGCGCCCCCTGTCGCGCCGACCCTGTCGCGCCGCGGCCAGGCGCTCGTTGAGCATGCCGGCGCATCGAGCCGGCAATGGGGCGCTTTCGTGCCCGGCGTGCCTGATGTCACGCAATTCCCTCACGCGCTGTGGAGCCGGCTGCAAGCGAAAGCCTGGCGCAAGCCCGCGCCCGACTCGCTGACTTATGCCCAGGGCGGCGGGCACATGCCCTTGCGCGAAGCTCTGGCTGAATACCTGAAGATTGCGCGTTCCGTCGAATGCCAGCCCGAGCAGGTGGTGGTGACGGCCGGCATCCATCAATCGATCGACCTGTGCCTGCGCCTGTTGAGCGATCCGGGCGATCTGGCCTGGGTCGAGGACCCCGGCTACTGGGGCACGCGCAACCTGCTGCGCGCCTCGGGGTTGCAGATCCGCCCGATCGCGGTCGATGCCGACGGCATGTGCCCGAGCGAGGAAGACATGCAGCATGTGCCGCGCTTCATTTTCGTCACGCCTTCGCATCAGTATCCGCTGGGCAGCGTGATGGGGCTGGCGCGGCGGCGCAAGCTGCTTGAGTTCGCCCGGCAGCACGGTTGCTGGATCGTGGAAGACGACTACGACAGCGAATTCCGCTATAGCGGCAAGCCCCTGCTTTCGCTGCAGGGGATGGATAGCGGCGACCGCGTGCTCTATCTGGGCACCTTCAGCAAGACCATGTTCCCCGGTTTGCGCCTCGGTTACATGGTGTTGCCGCGCGGCCTGGTGGAGTCCTTTGTCACGGGCGTCAACGAATTGCACCGCGCCGGCAATGTGCCGACCCAGGCGGCGCTGGCCGAATTCATCACGCAGGGGTTTTTCGCCTCGCATATCCGGCGCATGCGCGGCGTCTATGCCGCGCGCCTGCACTTGTTGCAGGAAACCATAGCGCGGCGCTATGGCGGCAGCGAAGTCAGCGTGTGCGGGTCGGATGCCGGGCTGCATCTGGTGCTGCGTCTGCCGGCGCGCTGCGACGACCGCGCGATTGCGCGCGATGCGGCGGCCGCCGGTATCGGCGTGCGGCCCTTGTCGGGCTATTACCACGAACCTATTGGGACGCCGCGCGGTTTGTTGCTTGGGTATGGCTGCGTTGCTGAAGAGCAAATTGTGCCGGCCTTCGAGTCCCTGGCAGCGATCCTGGACCAATACTTGCAAGCCAAACCGAAGGCGGCGAAGAATCACCTTGGTGTAGGTGTGTGCTGATTGGAACTGAGTGGTTCCATGGAGTTGAATAAAGTGGAGCTATTCATAAGTCCAAATTGACTCTAAGCTTTGCCAAGGCATCAAGCACCGCCTTGTGGTGTGGCAACAAGCGACAAAAAAAGCTGGCGGCACTACTGTGGCGGAATAGAATCAAACGAGACAAGTGGCTTCAAATCAAGATCAAATCATCGAGACATCATCGAGAAAATGAGTATGCATAAACCACTCGTTATCGTTCCCTGCTGCAATAAGGATATCGGCTTCCATCCTTATTTCGCGGTGCAGGTCAAATACATTGAAGCGGTGCTGATCGGCGCCGGCTGCATGCCGTTGATCGTGCCCTCGGCCGGTGAGGCGGTCGATCTGGAATCAGTGCTGGCGGCGGCCGACGGCATCATGCTGACCGGTTCGCCGTCCAACGTGCATCCGAGCCATTTCGGCCAGGAGGTGTACAACCCGGCCTTGCCGCTCGACCCCAAGCGCGACGCCACGACCTTGCCGCTGATCCGCGCGGCGCTGGCGCGCGGCATTCCGCTGTTGGCCATCTGCCGCGGCACCCAGGAAATCAATGTCGCGCTCGGCGGCAGCCTGCACCAGGCGATACAGGATGTGCCGGGCATGATGGATCACCGCGACGATGACGAGGAGCCGCTGGACGTGCAATACGGCCCGGCGCACCGGGTGACGATTGCACCCGATGGCGTGCTCAAGGGCATTCTCGGCGGCGCCGACGAGATCATGGTCAATTCGCTGCACGGCCAGGGCGTCGATCGCCTGGCGCCGGGCTTGCGCGTCGAGGCGCGTGCCGACGACGGTCTGATCGAGGCATTTTCCGTGATCGGCGCCAAGAGCTTCAACCTGGCGCTGCAATGGCACCCCGAGTGGCGCATTGCGGAGAATCCGGATTCGATGAAGATGTTTGGCGCCTTTGGCGACGCCTGCCGGCGCTATCGGGCTCTCAAGGGAGGCGCGCATGGATAGGTTGCTCAACCGGCGCGAACGCCTGCCTTAGCTGGCCGTTCCCACCCTCCATACCGGTTCACATTGCGTAGCGTCGGCGTCGCCGGCGCACGCCTGCAATCAAAACAAGAGAGAGCATTATGTCCTTCCGCACGAACTTTACCTACAGCGACATGGATCTGTGGCTCAACGAGAAACGGGTCACGGAAATCGAATGCCTGGTGCCGGACTTGACCGGCGTCGCACGCGGCAAGATCCTGCCGCGCGGCAAATTCACCGAAGAGCGCGGCATGCGCATTCCCGAAGCCGTGCTCGGCATGACCGTGACCGGCAATTATCCTGTCGACGACGCGGCCTACGACCGCGCCATTTCCACCACCGACCGCGACATGATCCTGCGCGCCGATCCCGGCACGATCACGCTGGTGCCCTGGGCCGTCGATCCGACGGCCCAGGTGATCCATGATTGCTATTTTGCCGACGGCACGCTGGTTGACTTCGCGCCGCGCTCGGTGCTGCGCCGCGTGCTGCAGCTCTATGCCGACAAGGGCTGGTCGCCCGTGGTCGCGCCGGAGCTGGAGTTTTACCTGACGGCCAAGAATACCGACCCGGACTTGCCCTTGCGTCCGCCGATCGGCCGCAGCGGCCGCTCCGAGACCAGCCGCCAGATCTACAGCATCGACGCGGTCAACGAATTCGATCCGTTGTTCGAGGATATCTACGACTATTGCGAATTGATGCAGCTGGACGTGGATACGCTGATTCATGAAATCGGCGCCGGCCAGATGGAAATCAACTTCCTGCACGGCAATCCGCTGGCGCTGGCCGACAAGGTGTTTTATTTCAAGCGTACCTTGCGCGAGGCGGCCTTGAAGCACGACATGTACGCCACCTTCATGGCCAAGCCCATGACGGGCGAGCCGGGTTCGGCCATGCACATCCATCAGAGCGTGGTCGATGCCAAGACCGGGCTGAATATTTTCAGCAATCCGGACGGCACGGCCTCGCCGGCATTCACGCAGTACATCGGCGGCCTGCAGCGCTATATGCCCAACGCCATGGCGCTCGTCGCGCCGTATGTGAATTCCTATCGCCGTATCGTGCGCCACACCGCTGCACCGATCAACGTGCAGTGGGGCAAGGATAACCGTACAGTCGGCTTCCGCGTGCCGGAATCGGGCCCGCAAGACCGGCGCGTGGAAAACCGCGTGGTCGGCGCCGATGCCAATCCCTACCTGGCTTTGGCCGTCACGCTGGCTTGCGGCTACCTCGGCATGACCGAACACCTGGAGCCGACGCCGATGACGACCAACAGCGCGCATGACCTCGATTTCGAGCTGCCGCAAAGCCTGTCCGAAGCCTTGGCGGCATTGCGCCGCGACAAGCATTTGCGCATGGTATTGGGTGACCGCTTTGTCGACGTCTATTCGGCGATCAAGTTGCTCGAACATCAGGAGTTCATGACCGTCATCAGTCCTTGGGAGCGCGAGCACTTGCTGTTGCACGTCTGATCGCCCAGTCACATCGTCCAGAATCCGGCGCGGCTGCCATGTGCGGCCGCGCCTGTAAGTGAGGAATCATCATGCAAAACCAACCATTTGCGCCGACCGCGATTGTTGCGCCGGCGGTAAGCCGCAAGCAGGGCAACTATGACACCCGCGCTATTCAGGAAATGGACAGCGCGCATTATCTTCATCCCTTCACCGATTTCAAGGCCTTGAACGCGCACGGTGCGCGCGTCATCGTCAAGGGTGAGGGCGTCTATATCTGGGATTCCGAAGGCAAGCGCCTGATCGACGGCATGTCGGGCCTGTGGTGCGTCAACGCGGGGTATGGACGCACCAGCATTGCCGATGCCGTGTCTGCCCAGATGCAGGAGCTGCCGTTCTACAACAGCTTTTTCCAGACCACCAATGCGCCGGCGGCCAAGCTCGCCGCCGCATTGGCCGACGTGGCGCCGGCGCATGTCAATCACGTGTTCTTTACCTGTTCGGGTTCCGAGGGCAACGACACCGTGGTGCGCATGGTGCGCCGCTACTGGGATCTGCAAGGGCAACCGGAGCGCCACGTCATCATCGGCCGTGTCAATGCCTATCATGGCAGCACCATGGCGGGTGCGTCGCTGGGCGGCATGAGCTATATGCATGAGCAGGGCGGCCTGCCGATTCCCGGCATCGTGCATATCGAGCAGCCTTACTACCTGGAGCATGGCAAGGGGATGACGCCCGAGGAGTTCGGTGTGGTGGCGGCGTCCTGGCTGGAGGAGAAGATTCTTGAAGTCGGGCCGGAGAAGGTCGGCGCCTTCATCGGCGAACCGATACAGGGTGCCGGCGGCGTGATCATCCCTCCCGCGACATACTGGCCGGAGATCGGCCGCATTTGCGACAAGTACGGCATCCTGCTCGTGACCGATGAAGTGATCTGCGGTTTCGGCCGCCTGGGCCATTGGTTCGGTGCCGACTACTTCGGCATCAAGCCCGATTTGATGACCTTCGCCAAGGGCGTGACTTCAGGCTACATCCCGCTGGGCGGCGTGCTGGTGGGGGACCGCGTGGCCGAGGTGCTGATCGAAAAGGGCGGCGACTTCAACCATGGGTTCACCTATTCGGGTCACCCCGTGGCCTGCGCCGCCGCGCTGGAAAACCTGCGCATCATCAAGGCCGAGAAGCTGGTCGACAAGGTGCGCGACGATACCGGACCCTACCTGAAGCAGCAATTCGCCAAGCTGGCGGATCATCCGCTGGTCGGCATGGCCGAGACCTGCGGTTTCACGGCGGCCCTGGTGCTGGTCAAGAAGAAAGCCGCGGTGGTGCACGATTGCGAATTCTTCCCCGACGAGTTGGACGTGGGCATGGTGTGCCGCGGCCATATGTTCGGCAACGGCATGATCATGCGCGCCGTGGGCAAGCGCATGATCATTGCACCACCGCTGGTGATGACGCGTGCGCAAATCGATGAGATGATGGCGTTGATCACAACCTGTCTCGACGCCACGCTGAAAGACCTGCAAGCGCGCGGCGCCATCTGAGGAAGCACAATGCCAAGAGCGATGCCGGACATCAAGAAATATTGTAGACTGTTCGGCATCGCCGCCTGCGTCGCTTTCTGCGGCGCCATGCTCGCTTGCTGCAATGACAGCGCAGCGCAAAAGGCACAAGAGGAAAACGTCCTCAACATCTACAATTGGTCCGACTACATCGGCGAGAGCACGATTGCCGATTTCGAGAAGGAAACCGGCATCAAGGTGCGTTACGACACCTTCGATGCCAACGAGACCTTGCACGCCAAGCTGCTGGCGCGCCATACGGGTTACGACATCGTGGTGCCCTCATCCTCCTGGGCCAAGATGCAGCTCGAAGGCGGCCTGTTTCGCCCGCTTGACAAGAGCAGGATCACCAACTGGAAAAACCTCGATCCCGGCGTGATGAAAAATCTCGCCGCGCTCGACCCCGGCAACACCTATCTCGCCCCCTGGCTTTGGGGCATCACCACGGTCGGCATCAATGTCGATAAGGTCAAGGCGGCCTTGGGAAATATGCCCATGCCTGACGATGCCTGGGATCTGCTGTTCAAGCCGGAATATGCGAGCCGGCTCAAGTCTTGCGGGGTTTCGGTATTGGATTCGGCGGACGAATTGTTTCCCGCCGCCTTGCGCTATCTCGGCCATCCGCCCTACAGCAAGAAGCCGGCCGATTACCAGGAAGCGGCCAGGCTGCTCAATGCGGTCCGGCCTTCGATCACGCTGTTCTCGTCTTCAGGCTACATCAACGACCTGGCCGACGGGTCCTTGTGCCTCGCGGTCGGTTTCAACGGCGACATCGGCATCGCATCGCAGCGCGCCAAGGAAGCCAAGAACGGCCAGCGTATCGAGATACTGATCCCCAAGAGCGGCGCCGTGCTGTTCTTTGACACGATGGCGATTCCGGCGGACGCCGAACATGTGGAGAACGCCTACAAGTGGATCAATTTCATCTATCGGCCCGAGGTGCAGGCCGGCATCGTGAACAAGGTGTTTTACGATAACCCGGTGCGCGCGGCCGACCCCATGATCAATCCGGACATCCGGGCCAACAAGGCGGTCTTCCTTGAAGGCGACGTGTTGGCGCGCATGGTGCCGCCGGATTCGATCGGTAGCGATATCCGGCGCCTGCGCACGCGGCTGTTTACTACATTCAAAACGGGACTATAAGCCACTATGGGCGAAGAGCATTTGCACAACTATCTGCACATCGAGCGGCTGTCCAAGCATTTCGGCACGGTGGCGGCGGTCGATGAAGTCAGCGTCGAGATTGTCAAGGGTGAGATTTTCGCCTTGCTCGGTTCTTCCGGTTGCGGCAAATCGACACTGTTGCGCATGCTGGCGGGATTCGAGACGCCGACCTCGGGCAGCATCAAGTTGGGCGGCGCGGAGATTTCGGACATGCCGCCGTACGAGCGCCCGATCAACATGATGTTCCAGTCCTATGCGCTGTTTCCGCACATGACGGTGTGGGAAAACATTGCCTTCGGCTTGAAGCGGCAGGGACAGGGTAAACAGAAGATCGCCGAACAGGTCGACAAGATGCTCGCGCTGGTGCAATTGCAGCCCTATGCCAAGCGCAAGCCGCACCAGTTGTCGGGCGGGCAGCAGCAGCGCGTGGCGCTGGCGCGCAGCCTGGCGCTGGAGCCGCAACTGTTGCTGCTCGATGAGCCGCTCGGGGCCTTGGATCGCAAGCTGCGCGAGCAGACCCAGTTTGAATTGAAGAATATCATTCGCCAGGTCGGCGTGACGTGCGTGATGGTCACGCACGACCAGGAAGAGGCGATGACCATGGCCGACCGCATCGCCATCATGAGTAGCGGACGCTTCAAGCAGGTCGGCACGCCGCAAGAGATTTATGAGACGCCGAATTGCCGCTTCGTGGCCGACTTCATCGGCAACGTCAACCTGTTCGAGGGCGTGCTGGCGGAAGACGAACCGGACCATTGTGTGATCGACACAGGGCAAGGGCGGCTCTATGTGGGCCATGGCATCAGCGGCGCGCTCGGCATGAAGCTGGCGGTGGCGGTGCGGCCTGAAAATATCGAGCTTCAAATTGATGCGCCGGCCGATGCGGCGTTCAATTGCGTGCGCGGCACGGTAGAGGAGAGCGCCTATTTCGGGTCGTCCTCACGTTATCGGGTCGATGTGGGTGGCGGCATGCGGCTGCAGGTGACCGTGCCATCGACCGAGCGCCACGGCAGCGTGATCGAGCGCGGCACTGCGGTGCACGCGGTGTGGCGCGATACCGCGCTGATGGTCTTGACCCAGTGAGATCGATTGCCATGAAGCTTTCCGCCATCGTCACCTCGTTGGTCACCTCGTTGCGCCAAGGCTGGGGCAGGAAGAGCGTGATCGGGATTCCGTACCTGTTCCTGATCCTGTTTTTTTCGTTGCCCTTCCTGATCGTCTTCAAGCTTTCCATCGCCGATACCGAGGGCATACGCTTCAAGGACTTGCTCGACTATGCCGACGGCGTATTGCTGTTGCGCGTGCGCGTGTCGAATTATCTGTTCCTGATGACGGATTCGCTGTACGTCTACACCTACTGGTATTCGATCAAGCTGGCGGCGCTGAATACGGCGATCTGCCTGGCCATCGGCTATCCCTTCGCCTATTTCATGGCACGCGCGCCGGCCGCCTGGCGCCCGACCTTGTTGATGCTGGTGACGCTGCCGTTCTGGACTTCCTATTTGTTGCGCGTCTATGCCTGGAAGGGCTTGTTGGACGACAACGGCGTGATCAACAATTTCCTGATCTGGGCCCACGTCATCGATAGCCCGATCAAGATGATGTACACCTCGTTTTCCATGACCGTGGGCATGGTCTATACGTATCTGCCTTTCATGATTTTGCCGCTGTATTCGACGCTGGTTAAGATGAACCTGAGCCTGCTCGAAGCGGCGTCGGACTTGGGCGCGCGGCCGCTGACGACGTTCTGGCTCATTACGGTGCCGCTGTCCAAGGCCGGCATCATCGCCGGCTCGATGCTGGTGTTCATTCCGAGCCTGGGCGAATACGTGATCCCGGAACTGCTGGGGGGGCCGGAGACGCAGATGATAGGCCGCACGCTATGGAACGAATTCTTCAGCAACAACGACTGGGGCATGGCGTGTGCCGTTGCGGTGTCGATGGTGGTGCTGATCCTGATCCCGCTGGCGCTGTTCAACAAGTATCAGGGCGAATCGAGCGGTGTGGAGGGAGGCAGCCATGCGTAGCGCGCTTGGAACCCGATTGAGTCGGCAATTCAACAAGCATTTTGGCACGGCCTGGCTGGTGGGCGGCTATCTGTTCCTTTACCTGCCTATCGTGTTCCTGGTCGTTTTCTCGTTCAACGAATCCAAGCTGGCTAGCATCTGGACGCGCTTCTCTTTTACTTGGTATCGCGCCATTCTGGACGACAGCGAGATCCTCGATGCGCTATTGGTCTCGCTCAAGGTGGCGTTGCTCTCGGCGTCAAGCGCGGTAGTGCTCGGTACCTTGGCCGCGTTCGTGCTGGTGCGCTACCGCCGCTTCCGGGGGCGGGCATTGTTCATCGCGCACATCAATGCGCCGCTGGTGGTGCCCGAGGTGATCACGGGGCTGTCGCTGCTCTTGTTCTTCGTGGCCTGCGATCAAGTCTTTGGCCGGCGCGGCTTGCTGACGATCTGGATCGGCCATACGTCGATTTGTACCTCGTATGCGGCAGTGGTGATCCAGTCGCGCCTGTCGAGCATGGACAAGTCGCTGGAAGAAGCGGCGATGGATCTCGGCTGCCGGCCGTTCCAGGTGTTTTACCTCGTCACCTTGCCGCAGATCGGGCAGGCGCTGGTCTCGGCCTTTCTCCTGACGTTTACGATTTCGCTGGACGACGTGGTGACTTCGGCCTTCCTCTCGGGGCCGGGCACGACGACGCTGCCGCTGGTGTTGTTTTCGCGCGCGCGGCTGGGCTTGAACCCTTCCGTCAACGTGGTGGCGACCGTGACGGTGGCCGTGGTGGGCTTGGGTGTGGCGATCGGCAGCCTGTGGCTGGCGCGCCAGGAAAGAAAACGCGCCGAGGAGCAAGCCTTGGCATATCAGACGCAGTCATAAAGTCAATAGCAGGAGAAACGACATGGGTACATGGCATGAGCGCGCGCAGGCGCTGAAGATCGACGGTCGGGCTTTCATAGGTGGCGAGCGCGTCTGGGCTAAAAGCGGCACACGCTTTGACAGCATGTCGCCGATCGACGGGCGCAAGCTGGCCGAGGTGGCGCGCTGCGAGGCGGCGGACGTCGATGCGGCCGTGGCGGCGGCGCGCGCGGCTTTCGAAGACCGGCGCTGGGCCGGGTTGGCGCCGGCGGCACGCAAGCGCGTGCTGATCAAGTTTGCCGACCTGGTGGTGGCGCACGGCGAAGAGCTGGCCCTGCTCGAGACGCTCGACATGGGCAAGCCGATCAAGTACAGCAAGAGCGTGGACGTCAATGCCACGGCGAATTGCCTGCGCTGGTACGGCGAAGCGATCGACAAGATCTATGACGAGATCGCGCCCACGCCGGACAGCGCGCTGGCGCTGATCACGCGCGAACCGGTCGGCGTGGTGGCGGCCATCGTGCCGTGGAATTACCCGATGATCATGGCGTCGTGGAAGATTGCGCCGGCGCTGGCCATGGGCAATAGCGTGATCCTGAAGCCTTCGGAAAAGTCACCCTTGACGGCCTTGCGCCTGGCCGAACTGGCGATTGAAGCGGGCATTCCGCCCGGCGTGTTCAACGTGCTGCCAGGTTTTGGCCACGAAGCCGGCGCGGCGCTCGGCCTGCATATGGATATCGATTGCATCGGCTTCACCGGCTCGACGCGGGTGGGCAAGCAGATCATGCAATACGCCGGTCAATCGAACCTGAAGCGTGCCTGGACCGAATTGGGCGGCAAGTCGCCCAATATCGTCTGCGCCGATTGCCCCGATCTCGACGCCGCGGTGGCGGCCGCGGTCGGCTCGATCTATTTCAACCAGGGCGAGAGCTGCAACGCGCCCTCGCGATTGTTCGTCGAAGCCTCGATCAAGGACAAATTCCTGGAAAAGGCGCTGGCCCTGGTGCCCAATTTCCAGCCTGGCGATCCGCTCGACGAGGCTACCGTCATGGGCGCCATCGTCGATGGCATCCAGATGAAGACGGTGCTCGGGTTCATCGAATCGGGCCGCGAAGAGGGGGCGCAATTGCTGGCCGGCGGCGTTCAGGCCAGAACGGACAGTGGCGGCTATTATGTGGCCCCGACGGTGTTCGACAAGGTCCACGGGGGGATGCGGATCGCGCGCGAGGAAATCTTCGGGCCGGTGCTGTCGGTGTTGAGTTTTGAACACATCGACGAGGCGGTGCGCGAAGCCAACTCCACGCCCTACGGCTTGCAGGCGGCGGTCTGGACCGCCGATATCGGCAAGGCGCACCGCACCGCACGTGCGCTACGCGCCGGCACGGTGCATGTGAACCAGTATGACGAGGACGACATCACGGTACCCTTCGGCGGCTACAAGCAGTCCGGCAACGGGCGCGACAAGTCGCTGCACGCCTTCGACAAGTATACCGAGCTGAAAACCACCTGGATACGGGTTGGCTGAGGGGCGACTGAGGGGCAACTGAGGGTCGGTTGACTCATGTGCCGCACTTATGCGCCACACTCTCGCAGGCAAGCTGGTTGTGTTGCTTGCAATTAAGCCATGCAGTCGATAGACTGCAAGTCGGAAGTACCTGCCCGGACGCAGAAGCCGGGCATACCTCATTGGCGTACTTTGACAGAGGCTGAGAGAGCGCGATGAATACAAGCGATCGGAAATCAAGCGTCAAGGGGCAGTTGCTTACGCTTTTATTCGGCCTGGCGTGCATCATGCCAGGCCTGGCTGGCGCCTCCGGCCCGGCTGACGCCTGCAAGCACCTCGTGGTGAGCGGCAACCCCGAATATCCTCCCTATCTGTGGCGCGACCCCGACGACGACACGCATCTGATCGGCGCCAACGCCGATCTGATGCAAATGGCGGCCAAGGAGCTCGGCATCACCGTCGACGTCAAATACGTCGGCAACTGGGCGCGCGTGCAGGAAGAAACGCGGCAAGGCCGCGTGGACATGATCGCCGGCGCCTTTTTTACCGTGCCGCGCCTGGAATACATGGACTACATGTATCCCGCCTTTCGCGAAACGCGCACCGTCATCTGGACCCGCAAGGATGCCAGGTTCGGTTTCGGCAAATGGAAAGATCTGGTCGGTCTGCAGGGTGTGACGGTGATCGACAACAGCTTTGGCGAGGAATTCGACCGTTACGCCAAGGCTTCGCTGAAGATCACTACGGTGCCCAGCCTGAAGCAGGCACTGGAAATGCTCGACTTGGGCCGCGTGCAATACCTGATCTACGAAGAGGATCCCGGACTGGCCTATGCCGCGCGCATGAATATCCAAAACGTCAAAACCATGCCTGTTGCGGTCACCAACGAAAACCTGTATCTCACGGTGTCCCACAAGTCGGCTTGCAACACGGGCGAGCTGCGCGGACAGTTGTCCCAGCTGATGTACAAATACGCCAAGCAAAATGTGATGAAGGACTTGGTTGACGCGAATATTCAGCGTTGGCGCAAGTCGGCGACCAAGCAATAAGGGGCGCATATGGTCGCCCAAGGCGCATTTTCACCTTCCCGGGTCGCAAGATATCGCGGCCCGGCGCTTTTACGGAGAGGAAAGACCTATTGAACACGCCCCAAGCTGTTAAACTTGGCGTTTTGATATTAATAAGATAGCGCGTCTTGGCAATGCTGCTTAAACGAATCGTCGACGAGCTCAGGAAGATCCTGGTCAGGTTGTCGCTGCGGCAAATCATGAGCATCGGGGTGGCGCTCGGCATTTTGCTGCCTGCTTTGCTGTTCAGCCAACTTTTTCTTGGCGAGCGTTTTCAGCGCGAGGTGGACGTCCAGGTGCAGTTGCCGATGGACCAGTCAGCCGACATGCTGGCCCAGACCATGTCCGTTGCCCTGTGGAATGTTGACCGTGTCGTGGCCAGCCAGACGGTGCAGGCCCTGATGCGCAACCCGGACGTGGTGCGGGTGGCCGTGACCGATGAAGTGGGCAATGCCTTTGTCGACGTCAACGTCCCCCAGCGCCGCCGGGGCCAGATATTGCAGGACAAACGGCCGGTACTCTTGGGCGAGCGCGTGATCGGCCAGGTGCTGATCGAGGTGTCGACCGAGCGCGCGCGGCGCGATCTGGTTGCCGACTTCCTCAAACTGGTCGGTGCGCTTGCGGCGCAGGTGCTGGTATCGTTTTTCCTCATCCTGCTTTTGTTCGAATACCGGGTGGTGCGGCCGCTGCGCTTTCTTCAGCTTGTCACGGGGCGCCTGGCGCGCGGCGATTTGCAGCAGCAGGTGCGCTTGCAGCGCGCCGACGAAATCGGCAGCCTGGCGCTGGGCCTGGATGACATGCGCATCGAACTCGGCGCACTGATCGCCGAGCGCGACCAGCACAACGCCAGCCTGCAGCAGGAATTGAATGAGCGGCATCGCGCCGAACAGGCCTTGCGCGCCAGCGAGGCGAAATTCACGGCGATTTTCCAGACCGCGCCATTGGCAATGATCGTAGCACACATCGACGATGGCTTTGCCGTGGTCGACATCAACGACACCGGGCTGTTGCAGTTCGAAGTCAGGCGCCAGGATGTGCTCGATGGCAGCGACGGCGGCTTTTCGCTGTGGAAGGACAGCAAGGACAGCGAAGCGCTGGTTTCGATCATCGAGGAAAAAGGCTCGGTCGACGGCTTCGAGGCCTGGATGCGCTGCGGCTACGGCGAGAAATTCATGCTGTGCCAGATTTCCGGGCGCCAGTTCACCCTTGGTAGCGAGCCCATGCTGATCCTGGCGTTGGAAGACGTGACCGAGCGCAAGTTCTCTGAAGCGGTGATCTGGAATCAGGCCAACTTCGACCGTTTGAGCGGCTTGCCGAACCGGCACATGTTCCAGGACCGGCTGGAGCAGGCCATCATGAAAGCCAACCGCGGCGGCACGCGGCTGGGGTTGATGTTCCTCGATCTGGACCGTTTCAAGGAAGTCAACGACACGCTGGGTCACGAAATGGGCGACGATCTGCTCAAGCAGGCATCAGCCCGGCTGCGCGGTTGCGTGCGCCAGACCGATACGGTGGCACGCATGGGGGGCGACGAATTCACCATCATCCTCGATGAAATCAGCGATACGACCGATGTCACGCGCATTGCGCAAAACATTTTGAAGCGCATGGCTGAGCCGTTCCAGCTGGGTACCGAAGTGGCCTTCATTTCCAGCAGCATCGGCATCACCTTCTACCCGGAAGACGCGACCGAGATTGCCACGCTGCTCAAGAATGCCGATCAGGCCATGTATGCCGCCAAGGCGGCAGGACGCAATACCTTCCATCACTTCATGCCGTCGATGCAATTGGCGGCACAGACGCGCATGCGCCTGGTCAATGACTTGCGCGGCGCGCTGGCGGCCGGGCAGTTCCGTGTCTATTACCAGCCCATCGTCGATACGCGCACCGGCGCCATCCACAAGGCCGAGGCGCTGATCCGCTGGCTCCATCCGCTGCACGGCTTGGTCAGTCCGGCCTCGTTCATCCCGCTGGCGGAAGAGACGCGCATGATCGTCGATATCGGCGACTGGGTGTTTCGCGAGGCGCTGCGCCAGGTGGCAACGTGGCGCAAGGCTTACCGGCCCGATTTCCAGGTCAGCGTCAACGTCTCGCCGCTGCAGTTCCGCGGCGAGGGCGATATCCAGTCAGGTTGGCTCGAGCATATGCGCGCGCTCGGCCTGCCCGGGCAAAGCGTGGCGGTCGAAATCACCGAAGGCTTGCTGCTCGATGCCGACGCCGAGATCACCGACAAGCTTCTGGCTTTCCGCGATGCCGGCATCACGGTATCGCTGGACGATTTCGGCACCGGGTATTCGTCGCTGTCTTACCTGAAGCGCTTCGACATCGACTACCTCAAGATCGACCGCAGCTTCGTGCACAATATGGAAACCGACGGCAACGACCTGGCGCTGTGCGATTCCATCATCGTGATGGCGCATCGCCTTGGTTTGCAGGTGATTGCCGAAGGCGTAGAGACGCGCGAGCAGCAAGACCTGCTGTCCAAGGCCGGATGCGACTATCTGCAAGGCTTCCTGTTCGCCAAGCCCTTGCCGCCCGAGGAATTCGAAGCGCTGCTGGCGCAACAAAAAGCCGCTTGACACGCCGTTGCAAAACACCTGCGCGTGCCGATTTCGGGATTTGCGGTGCTCGGCGTACTAGCGTACGCGTGCGCTCCCCGACCCCGACCCGCTCGCTAGATTGTTCAGCAGCGTGTCAAAGCAAAATGACGTGCCCTTCGCGCGGGTCGATGCGCCCGGCGTGCATCTGCTCGATCAGTTCGGCTGCGGCATCGAAACCGGTGTGTTCTACCACTTTCATCCATTGACTGCCGGCGCGGCTGATGCGTTCAATGAAGGCTTGCTGCGCGGCGTTGTAGCGACGGTTGACTTCTTCGTGGCCCCAGTCGATGTTGCGTTTCTTGATTTGCACCGGCGCGAAATATAGCTTCGGCGCGGGGCCGGGCAGCGCCGCTTTCTGCAGGAACTGCGTATTCTGCGCCGAGCCGGCGTAGCAATCGTAGACCAGCGCGGCGCCCAAGTGATAGTGGATGCTTGCGCGCAGCGCATCGTCACCGGAAAAGTCGAGATACAGGGTGGGCAGGCCGGCGTCGATCTGCGCGGCTTCTTCGTAGCTCTTCACGTTGTCATAGCAGCCCAGCTCCGTCACGAAGGCGCGATTGCGTTCCGACGTCAGCGCGACCAGCTTGACGTCGGATTTTCCATGCAGGCAATACGCCGTGCCATAGGCGGTCTTGCTCGATGCACTGGCCACGACGATCTGCTTGGCGCCGAAGAAATCGTTGTCTTGCAGGAAGTCGGCGCACATGAATGAGGTGATGAAAAGGGGTCGCACCAGCATCTGGTAATTCTCGCTGCCCGCGCGATAGGCGGGATCGTGGCTGCAGCGCGTGTATTGGTTGTAGGCCGACACCAGCGTGCGGCGGTGTTCCGAGCCGTCGTAAAAGCCGCGCTCGCTCACGCGCTCGGCTTGCATGCGGATATGGCTGGCGATGGGGAAATAGCCGTAGAACAATTCGCCGGTTTCCACACCGGCGGCCTTCGATTCGGCGACGCGCGCGAAGCCCCACACCGGCATGTGGCCCCAATCGGGGGCGCCGGTGGGGAAGAAATCCCAGTATTGCATGGCGTCGCCAAAGGCGGCATAGGTGATGTTGTTGGTCGTGATGGCCACGCGTTCTATTTTCAGGATCACCTCGCCCTCGCTCAAGACAGGGGCGATGGAGATGTCGTCGATGCGGCTCTTGTTCAACGCCGCCTTGTCGGTCAAGAGGCGCTTGATGGTCAGGTTTTGCGTCATGGCTAATCTCCTTGGAATTCGTTTGCTCCGCTACACTATAGGGCATCGTCACTCACGCCGGGTTCGGATAATGAAAGCGGAGGAAAAACGCGTCAAACCCTTGAAGCGCCCGGTGCAGGAGCGTGCCAAGTTCACGGTCGAGGCGATTTACGGAGCATTTGTTCGGATTTGGCGGCGCGAAGGCTGGAGCGGCGTTTCCACGCGCTCAGTGGCACTTGAAGCCGGCGTGTCCACCGGCACCTTGTACGAATATTTTCCCAACCGCGAAGCCTTGCTGTCGGGTTATGTGCGCCATTGCATCGAGGCCACGCTTGCCGCGCTCGATGCAATGGGTGCCCAGCCCTGGCACGTGACAGTGCGGCGCCTGGTCTTGCTGACTTGCGGAGCGGACCCCGCTCTCCCCTACTTTGACTCAGCCATGTTCAAGCTCGAGCAAGGCATTGCCGAACCCAAGCACCATCACCGTGCCTACGAGGAATTGTCTGCGCGCTGGCGCCGCATTCTTGCCGAATGCGCAGATTTACCCCGCCCAATCGGCGATGCGCAGGCCGATGCGCTGTTCGTTGCGCTTTGGGGCGGCCGGCGTTACCTGCTGATGCTCGATTCACCCGATATCGACGCCTGGGCCGAACGCATGGTGCAGCTCGCCTGCGCGGCCCTGGCTGGACAATGACAGCGCCGCGCGCTGCAAGCCTGGGTGAATCGGGCTACCATCATGCGACGTGGATGAATCAGGAGTCAAACGATGGATCAAAACGCATTGCCGGTCGGTTTTGTCGGTCTGGGTTTCATGGGCGAACCGATGGCCTTGAATCTGCTGAAAGCGGGCACGCCGCTCATGGTATGGAACAGGTCGCCGGGCAAGCTGGCCGCGCTGGCAGAAGCGGGAGCCGGCGTTGAGTTGCTTGTTGCGCCTGACCTCGATGCCCTGTTTGCCGGCACCGAAGTCGTCATTCTGATGCTGGCTGACGAAGCCGCCATTGACGCAGTGCTGGCGCGTGGTAGCCCCGCGTTCGGCGCGCGCGTCAAGGATCATATCGTGGTGCACATGGGCACGACTCCCACCGCCTATTCGCGTGCGCTGGAATCGGAATTGCGCGCCGCCGGCGGACATTATGTCGAAGCCCCGGTATCGGGTTCGCGCAAGCCGGCCGAAGCGGGGCAATTGGTCGCCATGCTGGCCGGTGAGCCAGATGCCGTCGCGCGCGTGCAGCCGTTGCTTGCACCGATGTGCAAACAGACGCTGGTATGCGGCGCCGTCCCGGCCGGATTGTCAATGAAGCTGGCGGTCAATCTCTACCTGCTCACCACGATGGCGGGCCTGGCGGAGTCGTTTCACTTTGCCGAGCAGCATGGCCTGGATCTCGCACAATTTTCCGCCATCATCAACGCCGGGCAGATGGCAAGCGACCTCTCACGCGTCAAGCTGCCCAAGCTGGTCGAACATGACTTTTCGGTGCATGCCGCCATTACCGACGTGTTCAAGAACAATCGTCTTGTGTCGCAGGCGGCGCGCGGAGCCGGCATTGCCTCGCCCATGCTCGACGTCTGTCACGATCTGTATGCAGAGACGCAGGCCTTGGGGCATGGCGGGGAAGATATGGCGGCTGTGGTGAAGGCGATCGAGGCGCGTACCGCGCGCTTGGCGCGTTAAGAACCCGTTTCAAAATGACCATGGCGTTGTTACCATTGAAGATCAATTCCCGCCTCGGGAAAAGGAACAGCGTGGTCACCAGCGTGATTCCCGGCATCGCCGGTACGATCAACCGTCCCCATTCCGGCGTGAACTTCGCCCTTTTCCGTATTGGATATCGCTTCGATTGATATCCACTTACGACTCCACCGCAACCATTTGCCAGTGATACCATACGAATATTCAAACAGGGCTATGCTGGATATTTCGGGTACCCCTGTTTTTATCGCGCAGAAGGAGTTGGCATGCTGTCCCAACGCAACGACTTTCCTGGAGTTCATGGACAAAATCTGGCTGCGCGCCTGGATATGCCTGATGGACCCACCCACGCCGTTGCACTTTTCGCACATTGTTTTACTTGCGGCAAAGATGTGTTCGCCGCCAGCCGTATTGCCCAGGCGATGATCGAGCACGGCATCGCCGTTTTGCGCTTCGATTTCACAGGACTGGGGGCGAGCGATGGAGAATTTGCCAACACCAATTTTTCATCGAACCTGGAAGACCTGATCGCTGCCGCCAATCACCTGCGCAGCACTTTTCAGGCGCCGTCGATGCTGATTGGCCATAGTCTCGGCGGTTCCGCCGTGCTGGCTGCAGCGTCGGAAATTCCCGAGGTAAAGGCCATTGTGACGATCGGAGCGCCGAGCGACCCGAGCCACGTAACCAATCTCTTTCGAGATCAGCTTGACGTCATCGAAGAGCGCGGCGAGGCCGAAGTGCAGCTGGCGGGCCGACCGTTTCGTATCAAGCGGCAGTTTCTCCATGATGTCGCCGAGCAGCAGTTGAACGACAAGATTCGCACAATGCGGAAGGCTCTGCTGGTGATGCATTCGCCGCATGACACGACAGTCGACATTGAAAATGCGCTTCACATTTTTCAGGCCGCGAAACATCCAAAGAGTTTTATCTCGCTCGATAGCGCAGATCATCTTTTGACGCGCAAGAGTGACGCGCTTTACGTGGCAAACATCATCGCCTCGTGGAGTGCGCCATATATCGCAGCTGTGCACGAGTAGGCAGGTGTAGATTCGCACCGGGGTTGGTCAACATGATGCGGCAAATCGATGAACCGGTTGAGGAGAGTGGTCGACATCCCCCCGCTGAATGAATGCGGATCGGTGGCCGTAGACAAAGCGGGAAACGTCAGCGTTGGCAGCGCGTGTGGGAAGGTCGACGCGGGAGAGTTGCATGCGCTTCCGTCACAGTCGGGGTAACAAGTCATTGCGTCAAACAGGCAACCGGCTCGACGATTTTATTTCGCGCAGCGCCAGGCTGGAATGGATCGAGGTGACGCCCGGCATCTTGCGCAACACCTGCTCCAGGAATTCTGCGTAGGAATCGAGGTCTTCCGCCACTACCTGCAGCAGGTAATCGGCCGAGCCGGTAACCTTGTGGCATGACTGCACCTCCGGGTGAACCAGTATGGCTTCTTCAAACCGGTTTGGCGCGTCGTCGGTATGCACGCCAAATCCAAGTTGCACGAAGGCCAGCACGCCATAGCCGAGTTTGCGGCGATTGAGATTGGCCTGATACCCGTCGATAAAACCTTCTTGCTCTAATCTGTGGAGCCGGCGCCAGCACGGTGTCACGCTCAGCGATAAGCGCTCGGCCAGCGCTGCATTGGACAGCGTGCCGTCCTCCTGCAGCAAGCGCAAGATAGTTCGATCGATATCGTCAAGATCAGGTTTGAGTTTTTTATTTCTCATATCGCACAAATATGAGTCAGTTCAACTCATTTGTTGCTAATTTTTTACGAATATAGCACAGAGAATCCACCTAAGCGAAGTCATAATGACTTCTTCAATCACCTTTGGCAAACCAACATGCTGACGATCTACAGCGACAGCCACCGCCTGCACCACGGTAGCGAATTGAAGGACGGCTTCTTGAAACCGTGCGTCGAAATGCCTAGCCGGGCCGATACGGTCCTGGCTCGGGTTAAGGCCGTCGGCCTGGGTAAAATCCTTGGCCCGGATGATTATCCAAGCGCTTCATATCATCCAGTCCATAGCGCCCGTTACCTTGATTTTCTTGAAAACGCCTGGGGTATGTGGGTCGCGGAAGGACGCAGCCACGATGCCTTGCCGCTGATCTGGCCAGTTCGGGATTTGCGAACCGACATTGAGCCGGACCACATCGACGGCAAACTCGGCTTCTACGCGATGGATGCCGGCGTACCGATTACTGCAGGCACCTGGGAGGCCGTACGCACCAGCGCGAACCTGGCGCTGACCGGCGTGGACGCGATCACATCGGGTGCATCGGGCGCCTTTGCCCTTTGCCGGCCTCCGGGCCATCACGCCGCCAGCGAATATATGGGCGGTTACTGCTATCTGAACAACGCGGCGATTGCAGCGCAAGCCCTGATTGCCAAGGGCGCAAAACGGGTGGCCATTATCGATGTCGATTATCACCACGGCAATGGCACCCAAGCCATTTTCTATGATCGCCCCGACGTATTGTTTGTTTCGTTGCACGGCGACCCGAAACGATCCTACCCGTATTTCTCGGGGCATCGGGACGAACGCGGTGCGGGAACGGGACTCGGCTTCAATCGCAATTATCCCTTACCGCACGGCACAGCCTGGGATTCCTACAGCCTGGCATTGTCGGACGCTTGTCGGGAATTGAGCGCGTATGCGCCGGACGCGATGGTCGTGTCGCTCGGTGTAGACACCTTCAAGGACGATCCCATCAGTCAGTTCAAGCTGGAAAACGATGATTACCTTCGCATGGGTGAAGTCATTGCCGGACTTGGCAAGCCGACGCTATTCGTCATGGAGGGCGGCTATATGGTGGCTGATATCGGCGTCAATGCCGTCAACGTTTTGCTTGGTTTTGAAGGACGTTCCTGACTGTGTGCGCGGAATTGAAACGACTTTCAACCCCCATCTTGAACTTCAGCAAACCCTCGATTGGAAACATCATGACCAAATATATCGATGTTAGCGACATCCAGAAATTAGTCGCGTCCGTGGGCGTCGAATCATTTATGACGACCTTGGCCGACTACATTCGCGCCGACTATCTGCGATGGAACGAATTTGAAAAATCGGCACGCGTAGCGAATCATTTTCCCGGCGGCGTGATTGAGTTGATGCCGACTTCGGACAATGAATTATATGGCTTCAAATACGTCAATGGCCACCCGAAGAATACCAAGCAGAATATGCTGACGGTGATGGCCTTCGGCGTGCTGGCGGAGGTCGATACCGGGTTTCCCGTGCTGTTCAGCGAGTTCACGATCACGACCGCACTACGCACGGCGGCCACCTCGGCACTGGTTGCGAAAGCGCAGGCGCGACCTGAATCCCGATCGATGGCCTTGATCGGCAATGGCGCACAAAGCGAATTTCAGGCGCTGGCGTTCAAGGCAATTCTGGGTATCGACGAAATTCGCGTGTTTGATATTGACCCCGCTGCGACCGACAAATTCATGCGCAATATGTCAGGCATCCAGGGATTGACCATCATTCGTGCCGCCTCGGCTCGGGAAGCCGTGCGCGGAGCGGACATCGTCACCACGGCGACGGCGGACAAAACCAACGCCACGATCTTGACTCCGGACATGATCGAGTCGGGCATGCATCTCAACGCGGTCGGTGGCGATTGTCCCGGCAAGACGGAGCTGCATCCGGATATCTTGCGCAATGCACGCGTGGTCGTCGAATTCGAGCCGCAAACGCGCATCGAAGGCGATATCCAGCAACTCGCCCCGGATTTCCCTGTCATCGAACTCTGGCGCGTTCTGTCCGGGCAGGTCCCGGGCCGAGAAAGTGCCGAGCAAATAACCGTATTCGATTCGGTTGGATTTGCGTTGGAGGATTTTTCCGCATTGCGCTATTTGCGTGATATCGCAGAAGCCGCCGACATCGGCGCAACGATAGACCTGATACCGGATCCGTCAAATCCAAAGGACTTGTATCAATACGTGAAAGAAAGAACTTCCACCGTTGATTTGCAGCGAAAACTGGCCCACGTTGCCGCATGATTTCCGCCGCAAAGCGAGCATGCGCCGGCTGCGACGGCGATTTACGGTGACGATTTGCGGCGACGATTTACGGTGACGATTTATGGTGACGATTTATGGTGAATGAGGCGCGAAATCCCGGCTAATTCTTGATCCGTACGCGGGCGCCATCAATCATAGAAATAATATTGTCCAGTATAGGGCACGCGTGTTTCGCTACCGAAATGTGCGGCATCACATCCGTCAGGCGGTGCCTTGCCGCCTGCGGTATTCAATCGCTGTATGGTGGTCGTCTTTGCAAACCGGCCCTCGCCGGAATTCGATATCACATTCAGCAAAAGCCAGGCTATCGCATTGGGATCGCTACCTTTGTCACTGGCTTTCACCTGACCGACGACCTTACTGCCATCGGTGCCTTCCCATGTCGGTCCGCCATAGTGTTTGCCAACCAATTTGCCATCTGCATTGAACAGGTCGGCTTCAGGCGCCTTGAGGTTCCATGCAAATCCGGCTGGATTATTCTTGTCAGCGCCGCATTTGTAAATCTGCACACCGTTGGCCTTGGCCACCGCCGTCAAGGTTTTCCCCGCCCCCACGCTCAACGCCGCCGGCACATTGGCAGGCCGCTCGGTTGCATGCTGTTGAAGCTGTTTGTCCTGGGTGGCACAACCGGAAAGGGTGAATGCGCCAAGCGTGATGCCAGCTGCGATTAAGGATGTCCGTTTCATGCTCATTTCCATTCGTCTCGTTTCGTATGTCGGTTGGCTGAAAATCGTCGATTTTTATCTACTAAAAAACGACCCGTGATGCTAGAGCTCATTCCATATATAGGCACCTGTGCAAACGCGCTATTTGGGATGGCGCGCTAGGCGTGTCGCGCCGCACAGGGTGGTCCCCTGTGCAAGCGCCGGATGGCCGGCCCGCACAACGCGCGACGCCCAAATAGCACGTTCCCTCCGGGTTTCCACCAGAAAAGGTGCTGGCCGCGTTGCGCTCCTTGCTCGTAGCCCCGCTACGAGACGCGTCGCACGCCTTGCCAGCGCCTTTTCTGGTGGAAATGCATCAGGTGCCTATATATGGAATGAGCTCTAGTCACCTCGCCGCCGGCAAGACATCGATCGAGATTTCTTTGCTTGCGATGTAGTAGGGGATATGTTGGTGATCCGCGAACATGAGCCGAAGCGTGTGTTTTCCGGGTGGCAGGTTCAGCACAGCTTCGGTTTGCCCTTTGCCGAAATGCTTGTAGTGCTGATGCAAATATTCATCTGTCTTGTCAAACGGGATCGGCGCCTTGATATCGGGCGGCAAACCAAGATCAATCAAGATGTGGTGGTGACCGGTTCCGTCGATCTTCCCTGCCTCGACAGGGGAGACGCCCATGCCCGATACCGCGAAAACCACTCTGAATGGGGAATGCACGCGATCGCCATCGCGAATGTTCACAAAGTACAGCGCTTTGTCGCCGACGGGAAACGGCAGCGTACGGTCGATCGAGCGGACGCTACACACCGTGGAGTCTGGCGTGTCGGCGTTGACTGCCGCAGCTGATTTCCCTTGCCCTGCCGCCGTCGCCGAACATGATACGAATCCTGCGGCCACCAAGGGCGCCAGATAGATTTTCCTTAATGGGAAGCTCACTTGAATTGGCCTCGTATTCTGTGAATGAATTTCAGTACTACTGCGACTGGGTTGGCGATGACATTGGCGAATTCGACCTTGGTGGAAAGCGACAACTACCTTACTGTGAATTCACTTCAACGACAATTTGGTTCTGGCGCCGATCAAACTCCCCATGTTCTTCAGCTTGAATGTGCCGACTATTTTTGCCAAACCGGTTGCCTGTTCTTGCAGTGAGCGCGAGGCAGTCGCCGCCTGCTCCACAAGTGTTGCATTTTGCCGAGTCGCTTCATCCATCTGCGAAATGGCCTGATTGACTTGTTCGATACCTGCCGTCTGTTCCCTGCTCGCATTGCTGATGTCGGCGATGATTGTCGCCACGCGTCTTACGCTCTCGACAACCTGATTCATCGTGCTACCGGCCTGTTTGACCAGCTTGGTCCCGGACTCGACCTTGACTACGGAGTCTTCAATCAAAGTCTTGATTTCCCTTGCCGCAATCGCGGATCGTTGCGCAAGATTGCGAACCTCGCTTGCGACCACGGCAAAGCCGCGTCCTTGCTCGCCCGCGCGCGCGGCCTCGACGGCAGCATTCAATGCCAGAATATTGGTTTGAAACGCGATGGCGTCGATCACGCCGATGATATCGACGATCCTCTTGGAGGAGCCGTTGATCGATATCATGGTGTCGATGACGTCCTGAACAACGGCTCCCCCCATCGATGCGATTTTTGAAGCTTCTGCTGCCGTCAGATTGGCTTCATTAGCGTTCTCCGCATTTTGTTTCACTGTCGATGTCAGCTGCTCCATGGCAGCGGCGGTTTCTTCCAGCGAGCTGGCTTGCGCTTCCGTTCGATTGGATAAATTCCTATTGCCGGAGGCGATATCGGTGGTCGCGGAGGCGATCGTCCCGGTGCCGTTGCGCACCTGCCTCACGATTTCCAGCAGAGCATTGTTCATGTCCCGCAGTGAACCCAGAAGCTGCCCCGTCTCGTCGGACGAATGGATGGATATATCGCTCGTCAAATCACCATCGGCCACCTTGCGAGCGACCAAAACGGCGTTGGCCAACGGCTCGGTAATGGTTCGCGTCGCGTACAGTGCAACGACTACGCAAGCAATCAATGCGGTTGAAGACAGCGCCAATATGAATACCCGCGTCAAGGCCGCACTTTCACCCGATTTCTTGCCGGACGCCTGCATCTGCGCATCTTCATAGGCAACCAGCTGATCGAGAATCCCGTAGTAAGCAAGCTGTGTGGTATGCACTTCGGTAAAGAGGGATGTGCGTGCCCTATCCTTGTCGTCCTGGAGCACCAATGCCGCAAAATTGGTCCGTGCCGCGACAAAATTTGCGCGTATTTTCTTTAATGATTCGATAAATTCGCGGTCTCGGTCACTCGAAGCGGTCCGCTCGAGTTTCTCGATCGACGCGACAATCACCTTCGCCCCTACTTCAATGTTGTCAAGTTCGTCCTTGATCTGCGCTTTGTCGTCAAGCAGCAACGCATTTCGCATACTGATCACCGCCTCGGTGACCTTGTCCTTGATCTTGTTCGCCAACACGGTTTTCGGATAAAGATAATTGTTCGTTGCATCGATGTCGCTGTTCAGCGACCCAATACGAGCATAGGTAACTATGGAGACGATCGCCAGCAGGGCAGTAATGAAACCAAAGCTCAATCCCAGCCTTTGCCCTATACGTAATTTCCCAAAAAGCATTGTTATCCCTGGCCTTATGCGCAGCCGCTATGTTCATCAACGCCAAGCAGTTCAAATCTTGAAATCCCGCCTGCCTTAAAAATGCACAAAGAATGATCGAAATGGGATTCTGGGTAAAATTGATTGCTTCTATTGAATCAATAGCAAAATTGGCTTCTTCCTCGATGAGGAATGATGTAATGTATGGCGACACGTTCGTGCCGGCGAGGTTTGCAGCCATGGAATTCATGGCGTCGACAGGCAAGCTTAGGAAGCGTTCTGCCCAAGCCCTTTTAAAGCGTTAAACGAAACCAGGATGTTTCCGTCAAAAGGAAATTCATGATCGTTTTCCAAAAGCTTTTGCCGGGCCTCCAGGGGGAGGCGACTGCATGTCGGCCACGATATGCAGCCGTCTTTTCCATGCTTGCATCGACCGATGCGTCCAGGAGTCTTATCCGCAGATTTTTCATATTTGCTGCGCTTGTGGTTGCTGGCTGGCCTGCTTTGCCCGCCATGTCGTATGCGGACGGCCTGGAAGGCTTGGGGATTCTTCTCGACAGCGGGTATTCCTATGACAACAACCTCACGCACGCCGGCAACCCTGCGGACAAGCGCTCTGACAGCGCTTTGCATCTCAATCTGAGTGGAAATAAGGCTGTTACGCTCTCGGAGCATACGCGCCTGGTGTTGAGCGGGTTTATCGACACGGAAGCTTTTGCCAGGTATGGCGGGCTCGATCGGCTTTCCGCGGACGCCGAGGCTGAATACATGTACCGCCCATCCGGTGAATTCGAGGCGCCGACGTTTGGCTTTGTCACCGGCGCCGGGCGGGATGAATTCAGATCGGATCTGCGCAAAAACGACCACTATTCTGCCGGCATTACCTTTCGCCAGCCGGTGACCGACCGCATCAATTTGTATGCCGCGCTCAAAGACAACATCAGTCGCAGCGACACTGCGGTGTTCCATACCCGCGAGACATCGACACAGCTTAATCTTGACTATGCATTGAGCAATGCAAGCACGCTTTATCTGACGGGCGTCTACCGAGTCGGCGACATCGTTTCGACCGTTCTGCCGTCGTTGTCTTATCGGGAAAATGCGGCCGCCTGGATCAATGACGACGTATTCACCGCGGGCCAAGCGATGCGTGACTACCGCCTCAAGGGGAAAACCGGCGTAGTCACGCTCGGCTACAACCTGGCTTTTGCAGGAAAGAAGTCATTTGATGTCTCCTGGCGCTATGCCCGATCGACAGCAGATTCCGCGGCTGATTATGCGTCGTCGGCGATCAAGTATGTCGGCAGCCAATTCGCCATCGATTATCTGGTGGGTTTTTAAAGGATGAGGATTGATGGATCATCTCGATGAAGTAGAAGATGCGCGCCGCAGGCTGCTGATCAAGATGCTTGCGGCAAGCATGTTCGCCGGGGCAAGCGCGACCGAATCGGCGCAAGCGGAAGGCGTGTTTGGATCGGTGCCGGAAAAACTGCCGCCCGGCAGGTCAATTTTCAGGTTGGAAGGCTCGGTCGAGGTCAATGGCAAGCCGGCTACGCCGGCAACGCAAATTGCGCCAAACGATACGGTGAAAACCGGCAAGCAAAGCACCTTGATTTTCGTCGTTGGCGGGCACTCCATACTCCTGCGCAGCGATAGCCATCTGGTGATGGAGGCGACGGACCAACAAGCCAACCCGATCATCCAGGCGTTGCGCCTGATCACCGGGAAAATCTTGTCCGTATCGCGCGACACCCGCTACACGGTTCGGACACCGACGGCGACGATTGGCATTCGGGGCACCGGCATTTACGCCGAGGCGGACGCGGAGCAGACTTACTTTTGTACCTGCTACGGTTCCACCGAAGTCAGCGCCAGCCGGGACGCGGCAAGCAAGGAAACGGTCGTATCAAAGCATCATGACAAGCCTCTTTACATATTGGGAAGCGAGCCGCAGGGCAAGAACATCCGCAGCGCGCCGTTTATCAATCACACGGATCAGGAATTGATGTTGATCGAGGCCTTGGTCGGGCGCACGCCGCCGTTTGTTTTTCCTGATAAAAACTACGCTGCGCCACGTCGCAGATATTGATTGCGTCGCTCTCGGCGATATCAATATACAGCCATATGAAGGCTACACCTTACGGCAGTTAGCCGGTTCCGCATATTGATGCGATGCGCCGGCTGTCATGGGAGTTGGTTTTATCATCGATATGCGACCCACGATGTGAAGCGGAACAGGGAGCTTATATGCGGCGATCCATGAAATGCTTGATCTGGTTTGGTTTGTTGGCGCCATGGATGGCCGACGTCGTGGCGAGCGAGTTGACGTTTACCACGGAAGAGTCGCCGCCCTTCAATATGCTGGTCGATGGAAAGATAGTCGGAATCGCGACGGACAAGCTCGTGGAGGCGATGCGGCGAACCAAAATTCCCTACAAGATGAATATCCTGCCTTGGGCGCGAGCTTACCAGACGGCGCTCGGCACGCCCGAGACTTGCGTGTTCTCGACCACCCGTACCGTGGAGCGGGAGTCCAAGTTCAAGTGGGTGGGGCCGCTGGCTTTCAATTCCTGGGTATTTTACGGTTTGGCCGATCGCAACATTCATTTGGCAACGTTGGAGGATGCCCGTGCCTACCGGATTGGAACCTACAACTCCGATGTGCGCGACAGCTATCTGCGCGACAAGGGGTTTCATGTTGACACCGCAGACAACGATTCCCTCAATCCGCGAAAGCTGCTGCACGATCGCATCGACCTTTGGGCCTCCGGCCCCTATGAATCGGCCGCGCAAATTGTCGCAAACGGCTGGTCCGGAAAAATCGTCCCTGTCTTGGCCTTTAATCGGGTGGATCTCTACCTGGCCTGCAATCTTGCGACCGAAGATGGCATGGTGGACCAAATGAATGCCACCCTCAATGCAATGAGCAACGACGGGACTTCCGCGAAGATAGACCGGCGGTACGAGCATTGGCCGCAGCAACCATAGCGCCATGTGCTCTGCAAAGGCGGGGTAGTCCGCCCTGACCGGTTGCTCTTGCTCTTCCTCTCCTGGCGGCGCTGGCGGCTTCCTCAACCGGTGCGGCATTTTTCCGCTTCAGCACAGGCGCGATTCGGTAACACTTACTGTCGAGGCGTGGCAAGGCAAAGCTTTCCTGGACCAATAATGTTCCCCTCAGGAAAAGTCGAGTTGTGCTATCAATTCAATAGAAGCAATCAACTTTACCCAAATCTCCGTTTCGATCATTCTTGCAGCCTCTGCCGACGGAGGCGCATTAGAAATCGACGTTATTGCCTATGACAAAGGCAATCCGGTGCGAATCCCTCTCGCAGATTATGTGACGAAGCGTAAGACTATAAAACAATCGACAGGCTCGCATGGCGGGAACCCTGTCCGATCATTACCACTAAACTGACAAGGTGATATAGATAATGAAGACGCGTTTTCTATCGAAGGTGCTTACCCTGGCCGTCATATCGGCCGTGGCACCTACCGTTGCGGCCGAGGATCTACCCGATCCGGCGAAGGTCGTCGATACGTTCGAGCAGCTCGGCGGAGTCCACAAGGGTATGCGCCGAAATCATGTCAAAGGCGTCTGCGCACTCGGCAGTTTCGTCGGCACCAAAGAAGCAAGCAATTTGAGCGACTCGGTCCTCTTCTCCGGACAGAGCGTTCCGGTCATTGGGCGCTTCTCCCTCGATGGCCCTGACCTCGGCGCATCGGACGCCAGTAAGAGCCCGCGCAGCATGGCGCTGCGATTTCAACTGCCAAATGGCGAACTGCATCAGACTGCCATGCTCAACACGCCAGTCTTCCTGGCGGCGAATGTGCAGAGCCTGTTTGATTTTTTGAAAGCCCATCTTGCAGACCCTGCCACGGGCAAGCCCGACCCGGAGAAGTTGAAGGCCTATGCCGCCAGCCATCCCGACAGCAAGCCGATGGCCGACTGGCTGGGCAGCCACAATCCTCCACCGTCGTTCACCAACGCCACTTACTACAGCATCAACGTGTTCAAATTCGTCAAAGGCAAGAACGGGACCTGGGTGAAATGGCGCTTCGAGCCGGAGGATGGGCTAAAGGCGATGACCGATACCGAGATCGCCACCGCACCATCGGATTTCCTGGTCAAGCGTCTGGTCGATCGTACCCGCAAGGGGCCGGTCAAGTGGGACATGATCGTCACGATTGGCGCCAAGGGCGATCCGATCGTCAATCCCACCTTGACCTGGCCTGCGGGGCGCAAGGAAATCAAGGCAGGCGTGCTGACCCTGACCCAGGGCGGCGAAGATGCCAAAGGCCAGTGTGAAGATATCAATTTCGACCCCAATGTCTTGAGTGCCGGTGTTGAACCGGGACCCGACGAAATTCTCAAATATCGCTCGGCGGCCTATGCTGTGTCTTTCGCCCGCCGCGAAAGCGAAAAGGCCAAGTGACGCGGGTTGACGGCGGCGATTGACGTTCGACACCCCCTGGGCATGGCAATCAGAATCAATCATGTTCAGGGGGATCACCGAAGCTCGTCGCGCCTCTGACGGGACGGCGCCCGCGCTGCAAGGGGTAGCCACAGCGCCGGCCCTTCGCCTCGCGATCGTTACGCGATGCATGATGACTGAGCGACGCGGCAAACAGCGGGAATCTCCACCAGTACCAGATTTGGATGTCAACGAACGTCAAAAGCGCTTCCCGGACAAGAGAAAATCGCTCGGAAAACAAAAAACCCGCGCAAACACTAGGTTTTGGCGCGGGTTTCCGGACGTTGCTGGATAGGTGGAGTTGTATGACTCGCTGAAAGTAAGGTAAATAAAGGGTTTCTCTATTAAATATGGAAAAAATACCCGCAAAAATACCCGCAAAATTCCCCACCTTTCTTTCAAAAATACAACAGCTCATTCATGTTCAAGTAGTGCAGATTGTGGCCGGCCCCAAGATGTAGCCGGTGCGCGTGGGCACCTGTCTCCCCGCGTGGCCAGTTTGTTCGTTTGCGTGCTGAATTGCCCCACTCAGTTTGACCCTCCCGCCGCTGCCTGGCGAACGCCGCAACCCTGTCGTAAGACCCCTTGAATCCTAGATCGACAAATGTCGTCATTTGTACAAATGAAGATGTTGCTGTCATGCATTGCTGGCTACTCGTTATTCTTAAAAGAGGTGAAACATTTGGCATTTGCATTTCGAAACGCAGCTTTCTTGGAAAAATCCTCATTATCTTAAGAAAATCTTAAGGTAAGGCACGCATTTTCCAAGATACGATGAGAAACCTGCCGCCAAAAAGCGTGGCGGCAAGCCTTACCATGGCTACAAAAGTAGACGGCAAAGAGTTCCGCTTTCAGCGTTGCTATCCATCGCCTGTGTCGGGAATCCTCCCGCCAGGATAGGCGCTACTGCCTGGTCTCGTGCTCTGCTGGTTACCCACCATGCAGGAATTACTTTCATCCGATTGAGAACGCAAACCCGATTTGGCATCCGGGGGTTGAGTTTGCGGCCATTTGATTGTTAAATTTATAATAAAAGACACCACGCGAAGAGGAAAACATGAAAACAAAAGTGCTTTTAATCGCAATAACCGGTTTGATTCTGGCTGGGTGCGGCGGTTCGCAAGATTCCCCAAGCAACTCCGGTACAAGCGAGAAACAACTTGTCAGGAATATCAAAGCAAGCGTGCCCTATGGCGGTAGCGCAACTGCCGTCCCCGGCACCCTCCATGCCGAGAACTACGACACCGGCGGCCAAGGCGTCGGCTACAACGTCACGTCGATCAATGGAACGGCAAACAGTTACCGCGCCGACGGCGTCGACCTGGAGACGACTTCGGCTGCAGGCGGGGGCGACGATCTGGGCTGGACGGCGACGGGACAATGGTTCAACTACTCGATCAATGTGGCCACGGCCGGAACCTACACAGTCAGCTTCGTGGTTGCCGCGCCCGGTGCTGTCACCGATGCCTTTCATGTTTCCAATTCCGCGGGTACCAATCTGAGCGGGGCGATCAATGTCCCGGCGACCGGCGGTTGGCAAACCTGGACCACCGTCACCGCCACTGTCACGCTGCCCGCAGGACAGCAGATATTGACCCTCAACCAGGACAACGGCGGCTGGAACATCGATGAGGCGACATTTGCGCTGGTGAATTCGACGCCGACCGAATCGCCCTACGGCGGAACGCCGGCCGCAATCCCCGGCACAGTCCATGCCGAGAACTACGACACCGGCGGTCAGGGAGTTGGCTTCAACGTTGCATCGAGCAATGGAACGGCGAACAGCTATCGCGCCGATGGTGTCGACCTGGAGGCGACGTCGGCTGCGGGCGGAGGCAACAGTCTCGGCTGGACGGCTTCGGGGCAATGGTTCCGCTATACGGTCAATGTGGCCACGGCCGGCACCTACACGGTGAGCTTTGAAGTCGCCGCCCCCGGCGCCGTGACCGATGCCTTCCATCTCGCCAATTCTTCGGGAACCAACCTGAGCGGGCCGGTCAACCTCCCGGCGACGGGCGGCTGGCAATCGTGGAGCACAGTAACCGCCACCGTCACTCTACCTGCCGGACGGCAAGTGTTGACCCTCAGTGAAGACAATGGCGGCTGGAACATCGATCTGGCGACATTTTCGCAATCGAATGCGATCAGCGTATTGAGCTATGGCGCAGTGGGCGATGGCGCGACGGACAATCAGAGCGCGTTGCAGAATGCCTTCAATGCCGCCCAGGCGCAAGGAAAGCCGGTTTCGATACCGGCAGGCGTATTCAACCACAGCGGCGTATTGAGTGCGAACGGGATCGCCATACAAGGAGCCGGCTTCAGCACGATATTGCAGGCGACCAACCCCAATGAAGGCGCAATTGAATTGCAGGGAAATGCTCCATCGATCTCAAATCTGAAGACCGAAGTCGTCGCGCCCAATCGCAGCAACCAGCCGCAGACCGCCGCGATCTGGATTTTGAATGCGACCAACGCGTCGGTGAGAAATGTCATTCTGCAAGGCGCAGGATCGAATGGCGTTCGTCTCGATGGCGCAACTTATGCGACGATCTCGAACAATCTCGTGCTGGGCACCAACGCCGACGGCATTGCGGCAACCAATGGCGCGTCGCACAACACGATTGCCAACAACCTGGTGTACCAATCCGCGGACGATGCCTATTCCGACGACTCCTATGTCGGCGAACCGCAAGACGTCGGCAATCAATTCACCAGCAATGTTGCCTATCACATCCCTTACGGCAGGGGATTTGCTGCCGCCGGCTCGACGGGGGGCGTATTCAACGGCAACACCATCAACGGCACCACCTGGATCGGCATCTACGCGGAAACCGACACCAGCAGCAATACCCAGGTGACCTCGAACTACACGATAGAGAACAATCTCGTGCTCAATGCCAATACGACGGTGGCGTCGAATTACACGACATTCAACGGCAACCCGGTCGGCGGATGGCTCATCAGCGGCAACGGGATGGTGGTGGCGAATAACCAAACCACCGGTAGCATGCCGACGCTGTCAACGGTATTGGGATGGGACCCGACTCCCTACATGGTGGATAGGTATTCATTCAATCCGACCTATGTTCCCGGCACGGGACCGGGTTCCAGCAATTGACGCAGCTGCCCAAATCGTCGAGGAAAATATGAAAGTCAAAATTGTTGGCTTTCCGGTCCTTGGCCTGGTCGCATAGTTGCTTGCCGCCTGTGGCGGCTCTGGCAGGCAAAATTCAGTCGATGTAAATACAAAACTGAATCCGCGCAACGCCAAGGCCGCTGCCGCAACTGCCTTGGCACCCGTCACCTCCGGAGGCATCCACAATCTCATTTTGAAGACCGGCTCAAATAGCCTATTACATTGGATGGCTGCTTTCGGCGGCGTCAACCTCCGAAACTAGTCGATCACGCTGGCTCCACATTCTCCGTCTTGCCATCCCAGTTCATGAAATTCTATGGGTTGGATTTTCGTGGGGTATTTCCGGCCCTCGGATTTATCGCCTTGGCAAGTCCTCCCAAAAGCGCAATCACCGGAATCGCAAATATGAGGAGCCATTTCAGAGTAAGCGCTGCATCTGAACCGTCTGTACGGACAACGCCAAATTAGGCAAAGTGGTGTGCACCAAAAAGTGGTGGGGACCAAATTGTCTACATTATCCAAAAGGGCAAGCCGGCTAGGTCGGCCGAATCATCCGAAAGAGCTGAAACTGCGGCTGGCCAAGGCGGCCTGCGAGCCTGACGTATCGGTGGCGCAACTCGCGCTGGAACACGGCATCAACGCCAATCTGCTGTTCAAATGGCGCCGGCATTACCTGGCAGGTGAATTCGGCGCATCGACTAAACAGGAGCTGTTGCCGGTTACGGTTGTCGAGGAAATGGATTCCACAACGCGGGAGTCCGCGCCGGCATCATCGGTAGCGTCCGATGCCGGCAAGCCAAGCAAGATCGAAGTGCAATTTGCCGACGCGCTCGTACGCGTCGAAAGCGGTGCCGACGTTGCATTGTTGCGCACCGTATTGGCCGCGTTGCGCGCATGATCGGATTGCCCAAGGGCACACGCATCTGGCTTGCCGCCGGCGTGACGGACATGCGTAGCGGTTTCAACGGTCTGGCCGCGAAGGTACAGACAACGCTTGAAGAAGACCCATTCTCCGGCCACGTCTTCGTCTTCCGCGGCAAGCGCGGCGACCTGGTCAAGGTGCTCTGGTTTGCCGGCGACGGCATGTGCCTGTTCTGCAAGCGCCTGGAACGTGGACGTTTCGTCTGGCCGCAGGCCGAGAGCGGCAAGGCACATCTCACGCCGGCGCAGCTGTCCATGCTCCTGGAAGGCATCAACTGGAAACAGCCGCAACACACCTGGCCTGCCATGTCGGTGTTGTAAACATTCGAGCATGCGCGTAAACTGCGCGCATGCTCGAAGCTGACCTGCCAACCGATCTCGACACCTTGCACGACATGCTGCGGCAACAGCAGGCGGCGATGTCGCGCATGCAGGAAACAATCGACGCGCAGCAAGCTACACTCGATGCCAGCAGCGCGGAAATCGCCCATCTCAAGCTGCAACTCGCCAAATTGCGGCGCCAGGCCTATGGCCGCAAATCCGAGAAACTGGACCGGCAGATCGAGCAGTTGGAGCTGCGACTGGAAGACCTCGTCGCCAACGAAGGTATCCAGGATGCCAAACCGCAAAAGAGCGCGCCGGAACGTCAACCCGCCGAGCGTGCGCCGCTGCCTTCGCACCTGCCACGGGAAGAGCATATTCTGGAGCCGGCCGAGCAGGCCTGTCCGCAATGCGGTGGCAATCTCAAACCTCTGGGCGAGGATATTGCCGAACAGCTGGAAATCATCTCGTCGGCCTTCAAGGTCATCCGCACCATCCGCAAGAAGAAGGCGTGCGCCTGCTGCGATGTGATTGTTCAGCCGCCGGCACCGAGCCGTCCGATTCTACGCGGCATCGCCGGCCCTGGCCTTCTGGCGCATATCCTGGTGGCGAAATATGCCGATCATTTACCGCTGTACAGGCAATCGGTCATCTACGAACGCGCCGATGTGGTGTTGGATCGCTCCACCATGGCGCGCTGGGTCGGCGCTTGTGCGAACCTGCTGCAGCCTTTGGTCGATGCCATCCGGCGCCACGTGTTTGCGGCGGCGAAGATCCATGCCGACGATACGACGGTGCAGGTTCTGGCTCCAGGCAACGGCAAGACCAAGACGGGAAGACTGTGGGCCTATGTGCGCGATGACCGACCATTTGGCTCGACAGTACCGTCTGCGGCCTGGTTTGCTTACAGCCCCAACCGCCAGGGCGTGCATCCGCAACAACATTTGACCGGTTTCCAAGGTGTCTTGCAAGCCGACGCCTATGCCGGGTTCAATGCTGTCTACGCAAGCGGTCGCGTGACCGAAGCGGCATGCTGGGCCCATGCCCGGCGCAAATTCCATGAGTTGCATGACATCCGGCCAACGCCTGCGACCGAAGAAGCGTTGCGACGAATCGGCGAGCTGTACGCCATCGAAGCGGAAATCCGTGGCAAACCGCCCGACGAGCGAAAACGGGTGCGGCACAGCCAAGCCTGGCCATTGCTCGACAGCCTGGAGGAATGGCTGCGCGCGAAATTGCTGACGCTCTCCCGCAAGTCCGATACGGCCGGTGCCATTCAGTATGCCTTGAACCAGTGGCAGGCGCTATGTCGTTATTGCGATGACGGGATCATCGAGATTGACAACAATGCCGCAGAACGCTCCTTGCGCGCGGTGGCGCTGGGGCGCAAGAATTTCCTGTTTGCCGGTGCCGATACGGGAGGCGAGCGTGCGGCGGCTATGTACACGTTGATCGAGACTGCCAAGCTCAACGACATCGATCCGGAAAGTTACTTGCGCCATGTGTTGACGCATATCGCCGAGCATTCCATTAACCGGATCGACGAACTGCTCCCTTGGAACCTGGCGGCGCAATTCGCGTCACGCCATTCCTAATCCTCAGCGGTTCTTCACGTCGCCGTCAAGAACGGCCTCGACGTCACGCTTACGGATATGGACCAGGCCATTCGATTTTTCACTGACGTACTCGGCTGTACACCGGTAACGGAGATCGGCCCATTTTCCCTTGATTCCGATTGGAAAGAACGCTACAGAATCCATCAACGTGCGGATGTTAAACGAATTGTCATGCTAAGGACCGGGAACGGATCAAACATTGAGCTTTTCGAGTTCAATGCCCCAGATGGTAGTAAGGAGCAGCCTTTTGGCGATGATATTGGGGCAACCCACATTGCCTTTTACACCGACAATATAAAAATAACCGTCGCCAACCTCAGATCAAAGGGAGTCAAAGTTTTAAATGATCCAATCGATACGACGAGTGGCCCTACCGCTGGAGAGAGTTGGGTATATTTCCTGACGCCATGGGGTTCCAAATTGGAATTGGTATCTTACCCAGAGGGAAAAGCTTACGAAAAGGCCGACCCTCCTGTGCGGCTTTGGCATCCGCGCTAGAGCGCGATGCACATTCGCTTGGGTGTCTTGTGGATTGTGGCTCATGAACACTCCTTCTCGTTCGCTTTACCCCTTAAAGGTCTGTCGGAGCGACTCAATATCTTCAACAATCGTGGAGAGCGGCCGTGTGCTTCGCAAAGGCCCATATTCGAGAATAGTTTTCGGCAGCAGTCGCTTAGCGCCAGTCACATACCAGAGTGAGTCGAGTCCGCGAATCAATTGGTTGACGTGGACTTGGTAGGCCAACGACAAGTCATTTAAGGATGCGCTTCCAAGCCTGTTCCGTGCGGCCAGGTTGCCTGCATCGTCAGCCAGCTTCGCCGCAGCAGAAAAGACAGGTTTCGTAAGCGCATAGATCGGCACATGCAAGTGGGGATCCCCGTCAGGTTCGATGGTTTCTGGATCAGGCAGACTCACTCTTGCACACACTGTGACTAGACGCGCATGGGCATGCGTACGCAATACCGTCTCAAGTTGCTCAGGCCCAACCGACATGGCCTGGCATAGTGCGTCAATCACAGGTGGCAACAGGAAAATGCATTGCCGATCCTCTTCACGAGAGGTTACACGGACGCGCCATAGTATTTTGTGCGCATTGACGACGATTCGTTCGAGCGAATCGCAGAAAATATGGACGATCTCGCCAGGTTTTAGGCACTGGTAATACGCCAGAAACAGCACCGCTTTGGCAGGATGGACCGCCATTCGGCTATGCTGCAGTTGTATCGCTTGGCAGATGAATTCCCAGTCCACACCCAACAGACAATCGGGAATGATATTTCGAGCTCTAATCGGCGCGTAGTCTCCATACCGCCCCATCGTCGACATGAACGGCAAATGTAAAAACGGCTGGCCTTTCACGTATCTGTGGTTATTCCACCAATTAAATAGATTTGCCACGATTTGAAGGGTAAAGTCACGCGTCCCCGCTGTCGGGACCGAACGAAATGGAGCCCACCCTTCGACGTGTTTTTTCTTGCGGGCCGCATTAACCCATATCTCCCTAGGCCGAGGGTCGCAGAGGAAATCATAAAATGCCTGGGCATCGTCAGGCGTCAAAGATGACATCGGCTTGTGGCGTTGCGCGACCATCCAGACAAGACACTTCTGAATTTGAAGGCGGTAGTTACGCTCGGAATTCGGCGCCAATTCAAGTCTGGTGAAATATTCATTGATCGCCTCCAGGTCATTATTTGCTCGAATGTAGCAATTTCGTTCCCTTCGCAAATCGGCCTCCCCTGAACCATCCAGATGTGGCGGCAGACAAATGACATCGAGTGGTGCAATCAGCTCCCTACACACCGATGCTTCAGCTTGATCGATCTTGGATGGTATATGCCCGGCCGGGAAAATGCCGCTTGCTTGTTTTGCCGGTGCCGGCACGAGTGAATGCAGCTCTCGACAATTGCAAGTGGTCCGACTGCACGTCCGTCGCTCGTTTGAAATCTCCATGTCAGGCGGGCCGACGGCGGCTAATTTGTCTTCTCCACTGGTCGCGGGTATTTCCAGAGCGGACACGGATGGAAACGTTGGCAGGATGCGAATATCCAGCAATGGCGCGAATTCCCGGTGCAATTCACGCTGTCTCACGCGCGCATCGTTTTGAGGCTCTTCCTGTTCCAACTCGGCGGCCCTTCGGTTCCAAGCGGCCAATGTCGCGACAGCCGCGTGATAGCTGGCAAGAACGAAACCTGCCCAGGCCGCATAGTCGGTCACGCCGTTCTGCGGCCAATTGAGGGTCGATAGCCTCAAGGGGCCAGGGTTTTCATAAATGGGGAACTCTTCCATCCGAAAGCGCCAGAATATTAATGCTTGGCTCCGTATGCAAACCCCGGCTTTTGGAAAGAAAACGTCATTCCGCACAAATTCCGACCAAGGTGCATCACGCGCGCCTTGACGTTCCTTCGACCGCAAGTGTGGGAGATGTAATTGCCTTTCAAGGTGGCGCCGAATCGCCCTGTATATGCAAAGCCGCTCTTTGACCTCTTGTGCGTAGCCTTTGAAACTGTGCGAAAGCACTTGCTTCAGTTCAGGCCGGAATGGGTGCCCCAAATAGATAGGAAACTCCGGGATATCTGCACCGAGGCATGCTGAATCGAAGGTTGGCGTGAACAAGCAAGTCAATAGTCGAGCGGTCGCTTTACGCCGATCCGCGGCCTCTGTCATAGACGAAAGAGGAAAATCCCATCTCTCCCATTGGTCCCATTTTATTCCGCTTGACGAAATCGCGGCAATCCAATCAGCTATGGGCTTCAAGGCCCGTCTGATGTTAGCGTCGAAAATTTTGCTACCCCAAGTGTTCGACAAGATACCAGGCGATGTATATAGACTGCCGCACTGAATGCAATGAAATGGTTCATCAAATAGACCCTTCACAACTGCGAACGGAGGTGTGCTCGCCCCACAATTGGCACATTTTTCTTGCAGAGGGACTCCGTGTAAAGGGCAAGTGCGCAAGGCATCGATTTGAAAGAACGAAGAATGAAAGCCCGTAGCCAAGCAGTCAGGACAAAATCGAACTCTTGTATCGGATGCCAACATGGAATGCCATCTGTTCGCAATCTGCGCAAATGATCCTGCATGACACAAGCGCTGGAGATGCGGAACATCTGGCTCTCTTTGCCTATCGTCCCAGCTTAAATCGAGCAAGGACCGCCCCTGCCGCTTTACGTTTATAGATTGCAGTGCGCGTTTGGCAAATACAAAATGGCAAACGTCTGAGGCAGAAGCACAGTTTGCCCAAGAGAACTTCAATAGCAGGGAAAGACCGCTTTCATAAGGCTTTTCCCATTCACTTATCCAGGCAAATTTTTTACTCTCGACAGCGGCTTCCATGTCGACACTCTTCAATGCGATAGTGTATTCGGGTTGCCCAAAGAGGTTTCGAAGCCCGAACGGCGCACCGCATCGAGCCACTGGTCCGCCTCACCGTGAAGGTCAGCATGGTCGAAGGAGATGTGCTGCTGAAAAAAATCGCGAATGCTTGCGTTTATCCACTGCATGCCGACTTCGGACAGTCCACCCTTTCCCAAGGCCATGCGCCGATACTGCTCCCACAGCAGCGGCGCTTCGTTCTCCAAGCGCCAGCCACTGCGATAAGCAATTGGGAGCAGACATTCGCTATAGCTAAGGCCACTTCCATCCGGGTACTGTGATACTTCTGGATCGTCGTAAAACTGCATGGTAGATCTGAGTTGATCACAATCGGTAATGCCTCGAAATGCATGACGTTGCGGCATGAAGCGGCCGACAAGATCTTCCCGTCCCGCGTGCAACAGACTCGTATGGACGGAAAGCAGCTCGGGTGTTCCGAACAACACCACAATGAGTTGAATTTTATGCTCCAGCAATAGATCATTCGCCAGATCCCGAAGCATGGTCAAGGCAGCGTCAAGCCAGCATTGGGCTTCATCAACAAATAACACTAGTCGGTCACTTCTTACCGCCATGGCGGAAGTCCACAGCAGCTTGACAACCCTGCCGCGGCGCACCTCAACTTTCGCGGGCGCAGACATTACGTGCGCCACGGCTGTGAGCATTTCGCCGAAAAAGATTGTCTCTGAAAATCGAGGATGCCATTTCGCGTTAACAGTCATGGTCGGGATATCCGGGAAGACCTGAGCCAATTGCTCTCGAAGAACGAGAATGGCCGAAGTCTTGCCAACTCGCGAGCTTCCGTAAAAGCTTACACCGGGACTGCGCTCCAGTGCGGTGTTGGCGATAACTTCAAATGCCGCACGGATTGAAGGAGTTGGAAGCCAAATCTTATTGTTTATGACCGGATGCTCGATCTGCAGCGATTGCCTTGGTATACCAGCCGCACGAGCTGTGGTCGACGCTTGTGCGCTCGTTCTTTCGCCCATGTCAAATCTCCTTCTCCTACTTCACGACGGTTTTCCAAACAGGTTGTTTTACTAACCGCGACAGCGGCCGAGGAGTCGTGGGATTCAATGTAGGCTCCGGTCCGCTGGCGGCCGTATCGTCTGCATTCGACAAGGAAGATATCTTAGTCTCGGATGTAAGGGCTGTGCGAACAAGTTTGGTTGCCGATTTGGATACCTTAAACGGTTTCTTCTCGACTTCCATTCGTGCGGCCTTCGCGTAATAGCTCAACAAGGCCGCAATTGGATTCACGCCTGGACTGAGTGATAGTTGACCTGAATCGCGCAAAGCATTGATCTCTTTGCGCATTTCCCTGCTGTGCGAAACCTGCCCCCACACACCTTGAGCCGTCAACACTCCCAAGGGATCGCCGTTTACGCAATAGGCAACAACGGTTCGCATGTCTGCCTCCCGGATATGAAGCCGAATGTGCTTGCCGATAAGTCCGAACATGCCACTTAATATCGGGCTCGTATAGTGCACTCGATCGATCTCGACATATGGCCGGCGGCCCTCCTCAAATCTACCGCGCACTGACTTAGTCTCGATTGCAACACCAAGTTCGGGTGCCAGAGGCGTAGGCGGTGGCAAGCCACGGGGGAGAAAGTCGATCTGCTGAACCAACCAATGATCCCTGAAGATGCTAAGCGGCGATCGGTTTCCAAGAGTCTCGTGCTGAGTAACGTTGTAGTTGGACAATTCAATATCCACAAGATCAAGCAGTTCCTCCCAATCGATACATGCTTCTACCGCAGCGCGCGCGGGGTTCTGTTTGATTGGGTCGCTTGCGTTGGAACCCGTGGAGGAAGGTAAGCGCTGGAAGCCGCGAACCTCCAGAGTTTTCATGATCCGTTCCAGGGCAGCTCGGTGTTCCCAATGACCAACCGGACCGTAGTTGATAAAGCAACCTATCCTTCGACGGGCGCGTTCCGCCACGGCATTGGAGTAATGTGTCGCGGCGTTATCGATAGTAAGAGCGGTCCAGCCTTTTGCGGCAAGCCCCGGAAATAGGCCAGAAGGTAGGCCGGCACCTTCAAGGTAGCGCAAGTCTGGCACTTTAGGCGTCCGCGGCTTCCAAATACTCATGGCGGAAATGATTGCCTGTTCAATCGTCGTCGCTGAACATTCTTGTCGCACTCCAACGCTATATCCAAGAATGGCTCTGGAATATTCGTCGAGCAACGGTACGATCCAAATGCGCTGGATCGCAATGCGCTGCAGGCCACGCGGCCCCGGGACCCGCACACTGCCGATGCAATGGAGCTTATGCGGATCGAGCCCAACCACGTCGTATAGGTCCAAGGCATACGGGACGCTCGGAATACCTCGCCCTACATTGAGATGGGAACGTGCGGTCTGCCCGTGTCTGGCCAAGCAGCCAGTTTCCGGATTTTCCAGTAGCACTTTCTCCATGAAGCGCTCGACAGAGCGCCGCCCCCTGCTCTTGGAATTGAAGGGATACTGGTCAGCGCGTATTCCCGCTCCCCCACATAGATCAAGGAATGACTTGTGCAGAGATTTGGCGGAAATCTTCGCCTCATGGGTCGCGGACCGCCCCTTCTTCAGGATGAGCCGCTCGAGCGTTTCCCGGATAGTCGGGTAGGTGTCCAGTAGTAGTGAAAAAGCCCCTGTTCTCCCGCCCGGAGCAAATCCATTTCCTTGAGGCAAAGCTGCCTTTCGGGAATATTGTTGAATGCGCTTGCCGCGCAAGACCGCCGTCCAACCATATAAATGACCGTCCGGTGCGGTCGCCACGCAACGGTTAAGCTGACGGATAACTTCATGTCGGTCAAGCCCCACCGATCGCGCCACGGCGCTGATTCGGCCAGACTTCAAATAGCTCGTGATGGCATTGTAATAATTGATAAACCTTTGCCGATCTTCCTCGGCAAGCGCCTCCAAGTCGACGCGTCTCCACTTCTCGGTATTTGCCAATTCTGCAGGCAAAGTACGAAAGGTCCACCGTTCCATGGTTAGATTTCCTGAAGGCTGAAAAGGGTTGCCGGATTCAAAGCGGCCGTCATCAGGTCAGCGTGTACCGTTCCAATTTGCAATTCCGCAAAGACGGCTGCGGCGTAAAGTGGAAACTCCGCATCCCCGGCGAATTCCTCTAATTCGCGCAAAGTCAGTACCCTGCGCTTGCGTAGCAGACCGATTACTTCCTTCCTATACTCTACTAACGTGTAATCCCTAGCCGCGGACATCCATGCAATGATGCGTCGCCAGTTTGCGAGTTGTTGTGGAGAGGCGCGGATTTCACTGTCAGTCAGCAATCGATAGCGAATCCCTGATGCCTGCAGCAGCTTGCTATCGTGCGCGAATTGACGCATTAGCTCATCGTCGCGATCGAGATCCTGAGATCGCCGAACCAGGCGCCACTCAGCGTCCCCGCCTTGCAGAATCACAACGGACGTGACCGGTATTTCCCTCTCGATCCCATCGTCGTAGATTGTCTTGCTTTGCGGCGCGTGATCTGCGCTTCGTATGGTTGAGTCGCTTTCCACTGAAACAAAGTGATCGAAGGCAAGGTCACCAGTCAGGACCCAATCTCGCTTGGTTTTCGGGCTGTACGCATACCACAGGCTGGCCAGGGTGCTTCCGCGCTGTTCGAACGCGGCGGCCAACTTTCCGCGGAATCTGGTACCCAGACGTGCCCCATTTCCTGAAAGGTTTCCTGAAGCCAATTTGACACCTCAGCCGTGAGTTAGCAAGGTCAAGCATCGATCCCCTGCTCCTGTCTCAGGATAGGTGGCGCCACATTACACATCAAGTTTCCCAATCTTGTTTCAAAACTGATCGGACTGAAATGGAAGTGAATTGTGTCGTCAGGTTGAAGTGGGGGAAAATTGTGTCACCATTTGGCGACAAAAACTTCTCCCGTTTGAAGCGCGACTATTGGTAAGATTTAACCGGGATTTGGGGAGATGATTGTGTCGGCGTACTGCTTGCTTTAAACGGTGGCTGTTTGGCGCTGTACTGGAGCCTGCGGCAACGTAAAAATCAAGCATCACCCTTTTGTCCACGTCTGCCATGAACAGGCGTTTTTTTGGGGCCGCTGCGACGCGGTAGTGTCGTCTTTGGTCGGCCTGGCCGAAACGGCCGGATCGGAGATTGCGCAAGTGTCTGTAGGCGCACCCGATATCCCTGAACACGCGACTGCGATCTTCGTCGCTGAGGCCAACTTCATGGGAACGGCGTAAGTCACGATTGATTTGAATTACCTGGATCCGAGTTCATCCATCCTTCCCGCAATCATCAAATCCATGCTGCAGGCGTCTGGCGCCGCGAAGACGGTTGTCCCGGATTTGCTGCGCCACATGAAATTGATGCGTTTTCTGACTCCGTCGAGATATAGATCAACATTTGCGACATTAGGTAACTGGTAGATATGACAGGCATCAATGAGAGGCGCGATTATTTGGACATGGCGACTGATTGCGCCCTGTCATTAATGACAGGTGAATTTCACATTAATCAATGGCAATATAGCCATCCGTTACGATTTTTGAAATGAATTGGAATTGTTTTATTGAATAGCGTCATTTTCGAAATTCGGACTGCGCTATTTGGTTATTGCATCAGAGATGTAATGCATTTTGATGGCATTTCAAAATGAACAGGACAGAACGTCCCTGAAAAGACGATACGCCTGTATTGCCGGGCGCGACGCCGTCGCACTCATTTTTGAGACTGGTTCCAAAACGGCCATTGAAGATGTTCATAGTCCAGATCCAAGAACTTCCTCTGAAAGAATGGAATAGACCAAATCCGTGCAATTGGTTTGTGGGGGGACTCGCGACGTTCCATAAAAGAATTTCACAAGGGTGTCGGCAAACACTTCCTGTTATGGGTGGACCTGGCTCATGATTTACGCTGCGGTCTCACATATATCGAGTCAGTTGAACCAGTTTTTGAAGCGCTCGTTCGACCTCGTGGAGGATGTGGTCGTCATGTCGAATATCCTGGAACAGGACGGCACATTGGCGGCGAATATCAACAACAAGCTCGTTGTCGTTCTGGTCAACGTCACCAAAGAAACAACGCCTGTCCGTTCGCCCCAGTTGGGGAATTTCGAAAAGATCGCGACGGCGCCGCCGCCGCTTTTTATTAACCTATACGTCATGGTCGCCGCGCACTTTAGCGCCGGCAATTATGCGGAGGCGCTCAAGTTCCTTTCAAATGCTGTCAGTTTCTTTCAACGCCAGCCGGTGTTTGATCATCAACTGACTCCGGATTTGGATCGGCGAATCGACAGGCTGGTACTGGATATCGAAAACCTGAACACCCAAGACTTGAGCAGTCTGTGGGGAATATTGAGCGGCAAGTATCTCCCATCGGTCCTCTACCGGGTTCGCATGGTCTGCTTCGATGCGAACGACATCGTTAACCTGGATTCCCCGATTTCGGGAAACCAAATTTCGGTGAAGTGAACGAAACGGCTATGGGAACCTACCGAGCGTTGTTCAGCATTCAGGTTGGGCACAGTTACTTTTCCAGTGGCCAATGGCGCGGGCTTGATTTCGTGCCGACCCCCGATACCGCCAGGATGATGAAGGGCGCCGATTTGCTGGCGCGGCCGACGAACGGTGGCGTGGCGGTGTTCGGCAACGACGATAGAGCGGACGCTCTGCGTCTCTATGCAGGGGAAGCGACTCATGCCCTGCCCTTCCGCTTCAAGGTCTATTCGGTCGATAGAACGTTTGCCAACTACACTGCGCCGACTGCGCGCAATCGGGATGCCATTCTGTGCTTCGACAATCGCGCGTCATTTGTCGACGCGGACAATGGCACGCGCCGGCTCAGCAAGGATCCATTCGTGTCGGACAGGGATCTGCGCGATATGGACGAATTGGTCGCCAGCGGTATCCTGTCCGAACACGATCGGCGCACGCCGCCGGACTTCGTGGTTGAGATCGTCGTCGATCCGGAACAGCAAGACAACACCGAGGGCGCAGGTGAATGGGCTCCGCAGAACTGTTATTTCAATTTCGCGGCACGCAGTTCCTTCTGGCGATATTTCTTACTGGGCAACCTGGGTGGAAGCACTCCCACCATTGTCGATCCGGACAATCGCGTGGCGTTCGAGCAATGCGGCGAGGTTCTTCTGGCAGGCAACCGGCCGGCAAGGATTTTCCGTTCGAAGGATGCGATACCGCTGCAGGAAATGTCGACTTGCCGCTTCCAGTTGAAGACGCAGGGAAACGGCGGCGCGAGGGTGCTTATCAAGAGATTGCCTGCTGCCTCGAAGAACAGGCTCGGTATGGACAGTATTGGCGGCAAAAAAGAAATCGTTTTTGAGAATTACATCAATTTGTGACGTACTGGTGATGTTGTGTGTATATGAATTCAAGAATCCAATTCAACATGAACGTGGCGCCGTTGTTGCTTCTCGTCACGCAGTCGCACTGACTCTGCGGCGACGCGTGGCATCGCTCATTTTGAAATGGCCCTAAAGAAAGTGCATCAAGCGGACAGTTGGTCAAGCAGTCAACTTAAGAGAGGGATCACATGGGAATGATGAAGACACCAGGCGTCTATATTGTCGAAAAAAGCGCCTTTCCAAATTCTGTCGTCGAGGTTGCAACCGCGGTGCCTGCATTCATTGGCTATACCGAGAAGGCAGACAACAAGGGCAAGTCCCTCAGCAATCAGGCTTGGCGAATTACGTCGATGGCCGAATTCTTGACGTATTTCGGCTCCGGTCCCACGCCGCAATTCGGCTTGGCCGAGCCTGCCGCCGACTCGACAGAGCCGACTTTGGGCATAGGCGGAAAGCAATACGTGCTGAGTAAGTCGCAGGGCAAATATTTGCTGTATTACAGCATGCTGTTGTTTTTCCAAAACGGTGGCGGGCCTTGCTATGTCGTGTCGATGGGCGGCTATGGCGACGACGTAGATCCGGACAAGCTCAAAGCAGGCGTCGACCTGCTGATCAAAGAGCAAGAGCCAACCATCCTGGTCGTGCCGGACGCCGTCCTGCTCAAGCAAACCGATTGCATCTCGGTGCAGCAACACGTGCTCGATCATTGCGGCAACGTCATGAAGAACCGGGTCGGGATACTGGACTTGTCCGATGGCTATCGAAGCAGGCAGGATCCGGCCGGCGATCCGGTCAATGCATTTCGCAATGCGTTGGGAATCAATTTCCTCAACTTCGGCATGGCCTACTACCCATGGATTCGCACCACGATCACCCAGGCCAAGGACCTGGCCTACTGGCATCTCGATGGCGCCACCCAGACCCTGCTCCAGGGGCTGCTGAAGACCGAACTCGACATCGACAACCTTGCCGCGAACAAGGACACGGCGGACAAGGCAAAAGCGCTGCAGGACATTATCGATGGCATCACCAAGGCCGACTCCAGCCTGCAAGAGAAGGCCATGCTGAACAAGAGCCTCATCGCGCTCAGCCCGCAATACAACCTGCTCCTCAATGAACTGGCGAACAACCTGAACCTGCTGCCGCCTTCGGCTGCCATGGCGGGCGTCTATACGATGGTCGATAACAGCCGCGGAGTATGGAAGGCGCCGGCGAACGTCAGCCTCAATTCGGTCATCGCGCCTGCCGTCAACATCACGCATGGCGACCAGGAGGATCTGAATGTCACGCCGCAAGGCAAGTCGATCAACGCCATACGGACTTTCGTCGGCGAAGGCACGCTGGTCTGGGGCGCACGCACGCTGGACGGCAATAGCCTGGACTGGCGCTATATCAACGTGCGCAGAACAATGATCATGCTGGAAGAGTCGGTGAAGCAGGCAAGCAAGGCCTACGTGTTCGAACCCAATGTGGCTAACACCTGGGTGACCATCAAGGGCATGATCCGCAATTTCCTCACGGGAATCTGGAAGCGCGGCGGTCTCGCCGGCGCAGTGCCGGACGACGCATTTGCTATCTTCTGCGGATTGGGCGAAACGATGACGCCCGACGATATCCTGGAAGGCATCATGCGCGTGACGGTGCTCGTTGCCATCAGCAGGCCGGCCGAATTCATCGAAATCACGTTCCAGCAGCAGATGCAGAAGTCTTGATGTCCTCATTGCTTTGACGAGGTTGCAGTATTTTCCACTAGCAATTACAAAACATTTACGGTTTTCGCAGAAAGGAGTAAGTCATGGCAGATGACGGTTCCGCACAATCAACGGCGGTATGGCCTTTACCCAAATTCTATTTCCAGGTGAAGTGGGATTCCAATGTGATGTCTTTCCAGGAGGTGAGCGGGCTGGACGTCCAATCGGAGGAAATAAAATATCGGCACGGTGACAATCCGGTGTTCTCGCCAATCAAGATGCCGGGTCTCAAAAAGTATGGCAACGTCACGATGAAGAAAGGCATCTTCAAGGCCGACAACAAGTTCTGGGCCTGGTTCAACGAAATCAAGATGAATACCATCAAGCGCGTTCCGGTCACCATCAGTTTGCTCGATGAAGCCGGAAAGCCGACGATGGTATGGACGCTTGCCAACGCCTGGCCGACCAAGATCACCGGCACGGACCTCAAGGCGGAAGGCAATGAGGTCGCAGTGGAGACCATCGAGATCGTGCATGAGGGGCTGACTATCGCCAACGGCTGATGGTGTCCGTGAGATCGCGGGTAGAGCACTCCCGTTTTTTCTGCTTTCGGTGAGTTTATGGCGAGTGCCGACGCTTATCCGCTTCCGGCCTTTTATTTCAGGGTCGTTTTCGCTGCCGCCCAGGGAAATTCCGACACGTCGTTCCAGGAGGTGTCGGGAATCTCCTCGGAAATGGAAACGGAGCCGATCGTGGAGGGAGGCAATCAGTATGCGCTCTTGCTGCCGAAATCGCTGAAGCACGCGAATCTGGTGCTAAAGCGCGGCGTTGCCGACCTCTCCTCCCCGCTCGTTGCGTGGTGTCGCGCTGTGCTGGAAACGGACTTCACGGTGCCCATCGTTCCTTCGCTGGTGAGCGTTTATTTGCTCGGCGAACAAGGGACACCTTTGTGCGGGTGGTCATTTTCCAATGCCTATCCGGTCAAATGGAATATTGAAAGTTTTAATTCGACCAAGAATGAAGTCGCAATCGAGACGATTGAGCTGTGTTATCTCAGTTCCACGCGAATACTCTAAAAGCCATGCCAATCGAGATCAAGCAAATGGTAGTCAAGTCCAACGTTGTCCAGTCCTGTGGCAAGGACGGCGATACGGATGGCACCGCCCTGCCGGAGGCGCAACGCAAGGAGTTGCTCGATGAATGCAAAAGATTGATTCAGGAAGCGCTGCGTGAAGCGAAGGAGCGATGAGTGATTAGCAAATTGACGATTACGCCGTGCAATCTTGATGCCAAAGGCAATGTCACGGGACCGGACACCAGCAAGGCTTATACCGCCAGGATCAACCCATCGAATTACGCGCGCAATTTTGACATCAGCTACAACAATACGCGGGCGATGGGAACGCCCACGATGCAGCCGAAATTCAACAATGCCGGCGAAAAGAACACCCAATTCGATATCATCATCGATGGAACCGGTGTCGTTCCCCCTACTTCCGCCAACTCGACCGCTGTCGATATCGATGCCCAGCTCGATGATCTCAAAAAGGTGATTTTTACCCTGGTTGGAGCGGAACACCAGCCAAATACGGTGATGCTGGTTTGGGGAAGTTTCAAGTTTGTCGGCAAGCTTTGCTCGATGAAGGTCGAATACACGCTGTTCAAGCCGAGCGGCGTGCCGCTGCGCGCGAAGATCAATCTGAATTTCATTCAATATGTCGGGCCGAAGGAAACGGTCGCTGCCGCGAACATGAGTTCTCCCGACCTGACCCATGCCATCGAATTCAAGGCAGGAGATTCCCTGCCCTTGCTGTGCCATCGCGTCTATAAGGATAGTGCCTACTATCTGGAAGTGGCGAGGATCAACGGCATCAATAATTTTCGGGACATCAAGCCGGGGACGCGGCTCCGTTTCCCCCCCTTGAGGTAGAGCGCCATGCCAACCTCACCGGCGATAGATGGCGGCGGCTTGGTCAAGCTGTCGGTGTTCTGCGATGGCACCGCTCTACCCGATTCGGTACAGGTGGTGTCCGCCGTGGTCAGGAAAGCCGTCAACAAGATACCGGTGGCCGAAATCATCATCCTCGACGGGGATATGGCGCAAAAGGAATTCCCGGTCAGCGACGCCTACTTCAAGCCGGGGACAGCGGTCAAAATCAATGCTGGGTACGAATCTTCGGAAAGCACTATTTTCGAAGGCATCGTGGTCAGGCATGGCATCAAAATCACGGGCGATAACTATTCCCGCCTGATCGTGGAATGCCGCGACAAGGCCGTCGCCATGACTGTCGGTCGCAAGAACGCAAATTTTGTCGATTCAAAGGATAGCGACATCATTTCCAAGCTGATCGGGAACAGCAGCGGCCTCACCGCCGACGTGGGCCCGACCGCCACGCAATACAAGGAACTGGTGCAGTATTACTGCACGGACTGGGATTTCATGCTGTCGCGCGCCGAGGCCAACGGCCTGCTGGTCGTCGTCGATGCTGCCAAGGTGAGTGTGCAGTCGCCGGCCACCGATGGTACGGCGACGCTGAAGGTTACCTATGGCCTCGACCTGATGGAGTTTCACGCCGATATCGACGCCAGGACGCAACTCGCGACGGTGCAAGGCGTTTCGTGGGACTTGGCGCAGCAGGCGATCGTGCAGCAACAGGCGAAGCCGAAGACGCTCAACGCGCAGGGCGATCTCGACTCCGCCACGCTGGCAAAAGTACTCGGTTTGAGCGAATTCCGGCTTCAAACACCGGTGCCGCTCGACAGCGCGACATTGAAGTCCTGGGTCGATGGACAACAGATCAAGGCGGGCCTGGCGCGGATACAGGGGCGAATGAAATTTCAGGGCAGCGCACTGGCGCAACCCGGAACCTTGATCGAGCTTGACGGTGTGGGCAAGCATTTCAGCGGCACGGTATTCGTTGCTGCCGTGGGCCACGTACTCGCCGACGGCAATTGGATCACGGAAGTGGAATTCGGCTTGCCGGCAGCCTGGTTCGCGGAAAACCGCGATCTGGTGGCGCCTCCGGCCTCCGGGTTGTTGCCCGGAATCGAGGGCTTGCACATCGGTGTGGTGAAAAAACTCGATGCGGATCCGGAAGGGCAATACAAGATCCAGGTGTCGATTCCCGTGTTGCAGGCGGAAACCGACGGCGTATGGGCGCGACTGGCCAAATTTTACGGCTCCGACGGCATTGGCGCCTTCTTCGTGCCGGAGATCGGCGACGAAGTCGTGCTCGGCTACTTCAACAATGACCCTTCGAATCCGGTGATCCTGGGCAGCCTCTACAGCAGCAAAAGGAAAGCGCCCTACGAGCTGACCGCGGACAATTTCAAGAAGGCCATTGTCACGAAGAGCAAGCTCAAGCTCGAATTCGACGACGACAAGAAGGTCATTACCATCATCACGCCCGGAAACAATCAGATCGTGATCAGCGATGACGGGAAATCGATCTTGCTGCAAGACCAGACCAACAATCAAGTCAAACTATCCGAGTCGGGAATCACGCTCGATAGTCCGAAGGACATTGCCATCACGGCCAAGGGAAAGATCAGCATAACGGCAACCGGCAATGTGGAGATCAATGCGCAGGCCGACATCAAGGCCGGCGCCACGAATATCACGCACACGGCAAACGCCGGCTTCACGGCCAAGGGCAATGCCAGCGCAGAACTCTCCGCTTCGGGCCAGACGACGGTCAAGGGCGCCATGGTCGCGATCAACTGATGAACCCGGATAAATCTTTCCTTGGCACAGGGTGGGGTTTCCCGCCCGAGTTCGACCGAAACGAAGGTGCGGCGAGAATGGTTTCGGGCGAGGAAGATATCGACGAAAGTTTGCGCATTCTCATTTCCACCGTCCCGCAAGAACGGATCATGCAGCCGGCATACGGTTGCGGCATGAAAATGCAGGTCTTCGAAACCATCAACGAAAGTACGCTGACCTTGTTGAAGGATGCCATCCAAAGGGCCGTGCTTTTCTTTGAGCCGCGGATCGATCTCGATCATATAGACATCGACGAAGGCAGCGCTGCGGAAGGCGTCCTGCATATCGATCTTCACTACGTTGTTCGATCAACCAACAGCAGGAGCAATCTGGTCTATCCATTCTATTTCCGGGAAGCCACCAACCATGTCGAATGATTTTGCGCGGCGATAGACCGGAATCGAGCCAATGAGCAAATTGAATATCAGGGACGGAAGCAGCCAGGACAAGCGCCTGCTGCCCGCATTGGCAGAAGGCTATTTCAAGGTCGACGAGACGCGCTTCGAGGACTTGCTGTATCTGACCTCTGAGCTCGCCGGTCATTTGCAATATCGCGACTCGACCAATCGTCCCGACGGCAATTGGCGGGCATTTTTCGATTCCGACGAAGCATGCATTCTCGCCGCGATCCTGGCGACGAACGCGCAGAGCATCGCCGCCGACTTTTCCGCATCCATCCTGGCGCAGGAGGAAATGTTCGGCAAGTTGCGCGAGGGTGAGATCGACGTCGCGGAGTTGCCGACATTCAGAATTGCCGCCAAAATGGATTTCTGGTTTTTGAAGCTGGCTCGCCTTTCCAGCGTGGCCGCCATGCGGGCTCAGGAAAATATCCGGCACCAGATCGAAAAAGTATTGCGGGCGGAATTGCGGCAACTTCGCCTTTTCCTGCAGCAGTACCGGAAACTTGACGTTGACAGCGCATTCAAGGGCTTGGGTCCAATCTGGGGAAATCAGGACGAGCGTGCGGTACCCGTTGCCCCAACTTCTTCCGCTACGCAACAACCGGCGGCGCAGTTTTTGAAATCCAATTTCCATTTTTTCTTTCAGGCCCTGCTGCTCCTGCAGAAAGAGGCGCGTGGGATCATGGCCCTGTCGCTATCCCGTGCCGACCATGATCCGGCCATCGGTCTGTTTCTTTCGTTCTTGAGCTTATTCCAGAAGGTGCAGGGGAAGATCAACGATTTCACCAGGCGCCATCTGCATTTCTACTACCAGGACGTATTGAAGACCGAGCGCCGCGAATGTCTTCCCGATAGCGCGTGGCTGCTCTTTTCCACCGATACCGGCGGCCGGGAAGTCAAGATTGGGAAAGGCACGGAATTCCGGGCCGGGCTCGATGAGAATGGCATCGAACTGCTTTATGCCGCGGACAACGACCTGCTGGTGAATGACGCAGCCGTGGCGGCCCTGCATACGATCTACTTCATGCGGGACCAACTGAGTTCCCCCGAGAACGGCCTCACCGTCGAACCGGAAACCTCGGGTTCGGCGCGGCAATTCGCCACGGCGGCAAAGTTGAACCGTATCGGCAATGCTGTGCCCAAGGATGCGGCGGCAGTGGAGGCGCTGCCATCTTATCCCCTGTTCGGGATTCCCCGGAACGCGAAATCGGATAGTGTGTTCGAAATTGCACGATTGGGTTTTGCCGTGGCAAGCGGCGTGCTGCTTCTGAAGAGCGGGCGGCGCGACGTCCGCCTGACATTCAAGCTGTCGTCCGATAACCCAACCGACGGACCCAGGTCGTTCGTGGAAAAACTGAGTGACGTCCTGGGTACAACGCAGCCCGATGCCTTTTTCAAAGCGTTTCGCAATATGTTCAACATTGCGCTTACCGGCGAGTCAGGCTGGATCGAGGTCGATGAATACCTGCCGTCGGCCGGGGTCGTCGATCCTGAAGAAAGTGAAGACAGTTTCACGATCGAGTTCCGCCTTTCGGACGGCGCCGGTTCGGTCGTGCCTTACAGGGCGGATCTGCATGGCGAAGGTTTCGACACCGACTTGCCCGTCGCCAGATTCACGATTAATCCAAACGGCTATCTCTATCCATATAGCCTGCTGTCTCAATGGGTGGTCAAGGATATCCTGATTGAGGTCGATGTGAGGGGGACGACCAACGTTCAGATCTATAACCAGTATGGCCCCTTGAATGCGAACGTGCAATTCGCCCCCTTCGGGGCTTCGCCTGCCTTCGGCGATTATTTCATCATCGGCAACCACGAGGCCGCCGGCAAGAAACTCACCGATTTCGAAGTGGACCTCAGGTGGAGCGGATTGTCGCAGGAGGCAAATGGCTTTGCGGAATACTATCGCGCGTATCCTGCCCACATCAACAACGCAACTTTCAAGGTCACGCTCGCTGCTCTGAGAGACCGCCAATGGATTCCCACCGAGGCGAAGGCACAAGCGCAAGCGACATTGTTCCGTTCCGTCGACGAAGCCGGAACCGGAAAGCCGAGCCAGCACAGTCGAATTTCCTTCAAGGGATTATGCACCAGCCTGAAGGCCATCGACCGCATCCCCGAAGAGCGCTATAAATATGACGCCATGGCCAAGGATGGCTTCTTCAAACTCACGCTTGCCTCGCCGTCGGATGCGTTTGGCCACAAAACTTATCCACTGCTCCTGTCCAAAGTGATGACGGAAAATGCCAAGTTGGAGCGATTCTGGCTGACGAAGCTGTTTACGCGGGAGCTACGGCCCAAGCCGCTACCGAATCCGCCCTATACGCCGTCAATCAATGCGATTTCGGTCAATTACCGCGCGGTCAGCAAAATCAACCTGGAGCACGTCGCTTCCGGCCATCAAGTGCAACGTACGGAAAAATTCTTTCACCTGCATCCTTTAGGCGTGGAAAACATTTCGCACGAGGACACTACGCATATCCCTCTGGTGCCCCGATATGAATCGGACGGGAATCTGCTCGTCGGCATCAATGCAAGCAAGTTATCGGGGCCGCTGACGCTGTTCTTCCATCTACGCGAGGATTCGCAGCCTGAGGCCGGCTCCACTTCATTTGCGTTCGAATGGGCTTACCTTGCCTCGAATCGCTGGAAGCCATTCAAAAAGGCGCAAATCATTTCCGATTCGACGAACGGCTTCCTGTCGTCCGGTGTCGTCACGCTGGAAGTACCGGACGATATCGATAGAAACAATACCATTTTGCCGGGCAATCTGTACTGGATAAGGGTCTCGTCGAACGGGAAATCGCTGGACACGCTCTGCAGCCTGTATGGCGTGCATGCGCAAGCGCTCAGGGTAAGCTGGCGGCGCCAGCCAGGCAACAGCACGTCGCATCTGACCCAGCGCCTGCCGGCGGGCAGAATCAAGGAGACGCGAATCTCCATTCCGGGGCTGGGCGGCGTGCGACAGATCATGAGCACCTTCGGCGGCAGCCCACCGGAAAATGAAAAACAATGGACCACCCGCGTCAGCGAACGGTTACGCCACAAAAACCGTGCAATCACCCCTGAGGACTACGAAAGCATCATCCTTCAGCAGTTTCCGGAGATCTACAAGGTAAAGTGTTTTCCCTGCATGAGGGACGATGAAGCGCACTGGCGGCAGATAACTCCCGGCCATATTCTCATCGTATTGATTCCCTATTTGAGGGAACTCGCTGCTGCCAACATGAAGCCCAAGGTCAACGCCTTGCTGTTGAAGGAAGTGCGGCAGTTCGTGGCCGGGCTGGCGTCGCCATTCACTGCCATCACGGTGAGAAATCCGGCTTACGAACAAATCCAGGTGCGCTGCAAGGTGAAATTCAAGCCGGGAAGCGGAAAGGGATTCCATCTCAACAAAGTCAACCAGGAAATTGTGGATTACTTTTCTCCGTGGAGCAAACGCGGCCTGGATGCCAGATTCGGCTGGCGAATTCGTTGCAATGACGTGCAGTCGCACATACAACGGTTGGACTACGTTGAGTCCGTTTCGGGGCTGTCCATGCTGCGCATCGTGGAGAGCGATGACAGGCGAAGCTATCGCCTGACCGACACCCGTAGAGAAGAGAGCAATGAAATCAGTCCCATTCACCCATGGAGCATCGCCATACCGCTCAACAATCACCTGATCGAAGTCGTGGACGATCGCGCTTACCACCGCGCGCAAGACACGGGAATCGACAGCTTGGCCATTGGCGGCACGTTCATACCTTCCCGGAGGGACGTATGACGAAACGCAACCGGAAAACGCTGTCGAGCTACTTCAAGAACGGGGCATTACCCAAGGAAGAAAATTTCGGGGATCTCATCGAGTCGATGGTGAACATCGTCGATGACGGATTCGACAAGAGTCCGCAGGACGGGATGAAGATCGCCCAGTTGGAAAACAGCAGCAAACTGGTCAGCTTCTACGACGAGATTACGGTCAAGACACCTGTTTGGTCGATGGCATTCTCCGAACCGAAGCACGACAAGCTTGCGAGCGGCGACAAGAACCTGAGTTTTTACCTCGGACATCAAAACATTGCCGGCGTGACCCTGGCCGGCGGCGCTCCCAAAGACAGCGTCGGCCAGAGCGACAATGCCAATACAAGGGAAATCCGCGTCGGCATCAACAACGATTCGCCGCAACAGGCGCTCGACGTCAACGGCGTCATTGCCGCAAACGGGAGGATTGGGCGGCAGGGCAAGATTCGCGCCGACGGCAATTGGCATCCGATTATCGCCAAACTCGATGGCTGCCAGGCGTTCGAAATCATGGCTGGCGTCGGAAAGCCGAGCAGCGGAAGGTACGCATTGATGCACGCCTTCGCATTGAATACGTTTAACTCGAAGAAAGCCAATATCACCTATCACCAGGCCCATTTCCTATCGAAATGCGACCAGATCGACTTGCGCTGGGTGGGTGAAATGCATGACTACTCCCTGGAAATGCGGACACGTTGCAGTTATGAGGAACAAAAAAAAGAGAGCAAGGATCCTCAGAAAGACGATAAGGACCACGCCAAAAAAGCAAAGGAAATTTACGTCCGTTACTACGTGACCCAGTTGTGGTTTGATCCGATGATGAACGACTCGGGCAATGCGGACTAGTCCGCGAACATTCGGACCTCTCCCATTCCCATCGACGCCATGAAGCTCGAATCGTTTATCAAAAGACGCCAACCGGACCCGGACGGTCTGGATTTCGACGGCTTGCGGCAGGAGGGGATTCGCCTGGTCCAGTCCCTCTCGGGCGACATCTGGACGGATTACAACTTGCACGACCCCGGCGTCACGATATTGGAGGCGCTTTGTTACGCGCTGACAGACCTGGCTTACCAAAGCGGGTTCGACGTGGCGGACTATTTGAGCACGCCGCAAGACGAGATCGACTTTGAAAAGCAAGCCCTGAATCGCCCGGATGAAATATTTTCCTCCCGCGCGGTGACGGAGAATGACTACCGTAAGCTCATCCTCGGCACCATTCCGAACATCGACAACGTCTGGATTCAAAAGCAGGCTGGCGAATTGCAAGGACTTTACAGTATTCACATCCAGCTAAACGATCGTGTCAAGAACCAGGGCGATCCGGCAGTACGCAGGGTTTACATCGAGACTGTTGAAAAACTGTATCGCGCGAACCGCAACCTCTGCGAAGACCTGGCTACGACGGAAATCGTCGAGCGGACCTGCTTTACCCTGGGCGGCAATATCGAAGTGGATGGAAAACGCGAGCCGGCCGCCCTGCTTGCTGAAATCTATTTCCTGTGCGCGGAATATCTCAATCCCAGAATATACGCCTTCCCCTTTTCCGAGATGCACAAGCAGGGAAAGCCGCTCGACGAACTTTTTTCCGGCGTCCTGGCAAAGCACGGTTATATTCCCGAATCGGAATTGCATGGCTGGCGGGGAGATTTTTCCATCCCGGATTTGATCGGAAGAATTGCCAGAATCGAAGGCGTGCGCGATGTCAAACGCCTGGTCTTTATTGATGAACACGGTAACGAGAGCGAATTCATTCGCCTCGGCAAGCAGCAGGCGTATCGCAGCGTTGCCGGCCTGCGCTTTCCACCGTCCGAAGGATTGGCAATCGATCTGCAGCAACACGGAAAAACCTATCCGATATCGATCAGCGACGTCGAAGCCGAATTCAATCGCCTCGATTACAACAGCGAGACCTTGCGCCACCGACGCGAGAATTTCGATTGGGTGGGCACGCTCATGCCGGCCGGACGCTATCGGCATTTCAGCGACTACTATTCGATCCAGAAACACTTTCCCGACGCCTATGGTCTCAACGCCCACGGCGTGCCGAATTCGGAGTCGGAAAAGCGAAAGGCACAGGCCGCACAACTCAAAGCCTATCTTCTGTCGTTCGAACAGGTCATGGCCAATTTCCTGCAAAACGTGCAGGAAATCCCGCGGCTGTATTCCATCGACGAAGACCTCCGGCAAACGTATTTTCATCGGGTTCTGCGCAATGATACGGTTCCTGAGATCGAGCGGCTTTACCCGGATGGCACGGAACAGATGAACTTGACGCTTGCCAGCCTGGTTGCGCAAATCGACGCGTATGGCGAGCGGAGGAATCGCGTTCTGGACTATATGTTGGCGCTATACGGCGAGCGACCGGACTTGGCTGCCATGGGCCACTTTATGGGAAACGGGGCGTCGTTTGATAGCGAGCATATTGAGAGCAAGATCGCCTACCTGAAAGACATTGTTGATCTCGGGGAAAATCGCGCATCCGGATTCGACTACCGCAAAACCGTTGACGACAGAAACAATGAGAGCGGATTGAAGAGGAAATTGCAGACGGTGCTCGGCCTTACGGCGTCGGATGAGGAATTGCGCAAATGCGGCGAAAAAATTCAAGTCGTCGAACATATTCTGCTCCGTTCGCAAGGTGCGGCGAAGCATGGTGGAATCGCCGTGCCAGACGACTTTTACAGTTTCAAGATCAGTGTCGTTTTCTCTTCCGACAATAAACGTTTTGCCAATGAAGAAGTCCGGAAGTGGGCGGAAGAAATGGTATACCTGCATTGCCCGGCACATATCGATCCGAAAATTTTTTGGCTTGAGTCGGGCGACCAGGGGAAATTCGACTCATTGCATGACAAATGGCTGGAAGCGTTGCGCACATCCGCCGCTGATGTTGAGAAGAGCGACGTGGCGGCACGGCAAATGATTGACTTTCTTCTCGCCATGGACAAGGCGACATGAGCCGGTCGCACGTCATTGAAGAGGCGACATTCGACGTGTCTTTCGATGCGTCCGATGTCGCCCGGAAGCACGAACCCGGGCTTTCTGCATTTGTTCGCGACAGGCTGTTGCCGCTGGCCGACGGGATTTTCTGCGACTTGTCCGGCGAAGACACCATACTCAAACTGGAGCGATTGGAACTCGACCTGGGCGATATTGCTTACCACGGCTTTCAGGAGGAAATCGAACGTCGATTCAAGGAAAAGCTTGTCTCTGCACTGCGCGACAGAAGCCACGCTCTCGCGGCGCTGTCGTTGGCGAAAAAAGAGAGACCCGACACCTCCTCGTTGGTATTTCGGCAGTTAACATATTTCCTTGAAACCGGCCTCCTGAAATGGGAAGACTCGCACGTAGGTGTGACGACAATTGACCAAATCCTTCACGCTGTGGTGCGCGACGATGGACCGGGTCTGGTCGGATTCCTGAGGAGAACGCCGCACCGGGACGTCGTCACGAAGCGATTGGCCAGACAGTTTTCCGCACAGAATGTGCTTGCGGTCGTCAACCAGATTGCCGTCGGCAAAGGGACGCACCTCGGACGCTTGGTGGATTCTTTCGCTATTGCTCTGCAGAGTGAATATCAGAGCACCTTGTCTGTGGAAGAAGCCAAAGCGGTTCTCTGGGAACAATTGCTGCTGCGTTATCTGGAGCCTGGCGCCGCTGTCCATGACCCCGAACAATTGCTCGAAGAAGTCTGGAAGAAATTATCGAAACAGGTGCGCCGTGCGCAGAATGCAGATAGCACGACGTCTGCAATGCATGCAGCATCATTGCCGACGATCGCGCCTGCCCAGTCTTTGCTTGTGACGAAGCTTCCGACGCAATCGCTTGCAGAAGTGGCAGGCCCGACCCTCGCCACGATCGAGGGCAAGCCTGAACGGTCGACCCCAACCTTTGCAACCGACGCTGCATCGCTCGGCGACGCGACCCTTGAGGACAAATTTTTCTCGCAAATTGTGCGTCGTCTGCAAGGACTGCCGGAATCTGATATCACGAATCTCGTCGAAGAGGCGAGGCAGACCGCGCCTGCAAGCCTTGAACGGCTGTTCCGGCAATGGCAATCAGGGGCAATCGCAGGCCGCTTTGAATACCTCGATGGCGGTGAGGCACGGCAATTGATCTATGCCTTGGTCGGACTGCGCCATGACGTGTCGAATGGCCCATTCATACGCTCGATCGAGGCACAGGCAGCTCAGGCAAAAAGCGTCGCACACTATTACCGCTATGTGCTCGATTGCTTGCTGCGCGAACAAGATGTCGATCTGGATGCTGCGGTAGCGATCGAGCCAGCGCAACCATCGGATGTCCCGGCGTATTCGCGCGGTGAAGATGATAGTTCCGGCAAAGTGAGCCCGATATCTGCTTCACGCCAAAATCCGCACTTCCCTTCCGTGCTCGATCGCGCTTTGGCGCAGGGAGATGCCGACGAGCTTGTCCGCATCTGGAAGGAATGCCGCCAGCGTCACGCCGATTTGATACGCGAGGCTTTCGCGCGTCACATGGGTGAAGACGGCAGGGTCAAGCGGGTCGCCGATGGCTTTCCTGAATTCTTGTTGCTGGATTTGGCCGGCATGGCGGGCGACCTGACGGCCCCGGCGATGATCTTCCTGGAAGCGCTATCGCGTCATCCGGCCCTGCGCCGCGAATTGCATGCAGAGAGAAACAGCCGCTATTGGACTTATGCGCTCGGTTATCTGCACGCGCACGCCGGTCGTCGATTCGATCTGCTTGGCTATGTTCGCGGCTTGCCGCAATGGCTTTCCGACCCTGGTGCCGAAGTGGAATCGCTTCGGCGAACCTTGGAAGAGACGGATGATATCAATGCATTGCATGATCATCTGCTGGTGGAGGCGCTGACGAAATCTTCGCGTGCGAGAAATTCTGCAGCGCAGTTAAACACCGGCGATGCGCAAACCAATATCGTATCGGGCGGCGATCAATTTTTCGGAACACCCTCTTCCTTCTCCGGAATCCGTACGCTTCCAGCGGATGTGGCTGAAGCCTGTCGACACGTTGTGCAACGCCTGCAGGGGCAGCCCGGCACGGACTTGATCAAGGCCATCGAAACGCTGATGCAAACAGCGCCCGCGAGTCTTGAACATCTGTTCAGGCAAGTGCAGGCCGGGGAAATACAGGCAGATGTTGAATTTCTGACGACGCCTGAGCTAAAGAAAATGCTTCGCGCTGTCGTCAGGTTCCGTCTGGCGGAAAACGGCGATAAACTGCTCCAGTCCGTCGAGGCACGAGCCGCCCAGGTTCCGGATGCCGCGCGCCACTATCGCATGCTGCTCAAGCGGTTGCTATTGAAAGAAGTTCCGGCCGGCGAAATGCCCGCCATTTCCAATCTGGCCGACACCCCCGCGTCCAACGCAGTGATGCGCATCGATCAAGCCACCAGGCATATTGTGCGACGCTTGCAAGGGCGTACCGATACATCTGGAAACATTGCAAATAGCGTTGAAGCGATGCTGCGCGACGCGCCCGCGGCAC